>Ga0209530_1000104_pt1 | contig 73380 bp, 56 predicted proteins | sample BlaSpr_A8_Ref_O1_FD_187987 | JGI IMG/M metagenome (GOLD analysis project Ga0209530, IMG submission 187987) | Forest soil microbial communities from Thunder Bay, Ontario, Canada - Black Spruce, Ontario site 2_A8_Ref_O1 (SPAdes) (version 2) | ecosystem: Environmental > Terrestrial > Soil > Boreal...
GTGCGAGAACGCATCAGGCATTGCTGATATTGCTGCTGCAAGGAACGATAGCGCAGGCTTTGGCCGTAGTCACTTTGGCTCTGCATCTGTTCGCGTTGCCCCGCCAGTTCGCGCGCCAGTCGGTTGCAATCGTCAAACAAACCTTGCGTGCCGCAAGCAAAGCCGTTCCAGGGCTGCCCGGCTGGGCATGCGTTCCTGGCAAGTGTGCACGCATCGTTGCCACCGCGTAACTGCCCCCCGGGGCAGGCTGCGCATGATCCCTTCAAACAAAGCGAGGGAACCTTGCGCTCTGCGCTCTCAACCGGCTTTGCCTTCCGGAAAGGATGGAAGAACGATCGCGAGCTTTGCTTCTCTGGCGCAGCGCTTTCTTTACTGGATGATGATGTCGACTTACTGGGTGACGATGTCGATTTAGAAGATGACGACGAGTGCGACGCCGTACTCGTGCTGCCGTAGGAATGGGAAGCGCTGGAACTATAGCTGCCAGCCGAACTGGCGGATGAACTCGACCCGCCGCCGTGCGAACCTCCGCCGCCTCCGGAGGAATGCTGGGCCAGAACGGTGGTCGAGGCTAACAGAATCGACGCTACGACAAAGCTAGAGAGCCTCATGCAGCACCTCATAACCAACTAAGTAAGTGGGGGGTAGTTGGCCGTCGCCCGAAGGTTACTCCAAAACAGGGTAAAAGGCCATTAATAATTGTCGAGACCTGCCGAGACCGGCGCGGCCACTGTCACGCAGTCGCAGGTTGGGGGACTCAAGCAAGACGATGGCTCAAATGCTTAACGAAAGATGCTGGCACTGAATTTCTCACCGTGTGATCAAAGATGGGCAGGTTGGCTCGACGGCGTCAGAGCAACAGCTTAGGACCTACGACCATTAACCGACCACGACATCGTTCCCCGGAAACGTCCGCTGTGGCAGGGACGGAACCGGTTCGTGGTGGTAGCGTAGGTTCCAATAGTTCCACGAACGACGGTCGAAGATTCCAGCCGGCGGATCTTTCAAGACCAAATCGAAATCGGCCTCAGAGTAATACTTCATTGCAGTAGCGATGTCTTCCAGGGTCCCGTAGGTCATCAGGTATGCCAGGAACAATTTGGGTTCTTGAAGCACTTCTTCGGGCGTCTTGAACCAAACCACGCGTTTCGCGACTCGCTTGAGGTCCTCGGAGTAGTTCATGATCCCTGTACCTATCGCCTCAGACCAGATCTAGCTGCCACCAGTGGGAGCTCTCTCAAGTTTATCGATGTTGCAGCCGCTAGCAGTCGCTTTTGAATTGTGGGCGCCAGGCTGGGAAGATCACCATCCTCGAAGTAGGTTAGCGCCTTGAGGCTGAGCGCTCCATTGAAGTTTTTCCCATAGACCGCTGCTGCAGCCCCCAAACCCTCGGCCAGACTCAAGCCTGCATCGAACGAGGCCAAGATATCCCGATAGTCCTTCGCCTCGGCCCTCGACTGAACCGTCTTCAGTTTTGACGCAAGAAGATCAAGCAGAGAAGCGATCTGAATTCCGTTCTCTTCGGCGATATCAGGATCCTGAGCCCGCTTGATTTCCAAAGATCCAAAGAATGACAGCTTCACCGGCCCATTCCGATCCACAAGAGCGGTGATTGTGTTGTCTTGGAATTGAGTCATTTCCGCATGCTTCAGGTACGGGATCTTATCGCGTAGTGAATCGGGGTGGAAAGGCTGATCCGAAAAGAAGTCGAAGTCCTCCGATTGGCGGTGCCCCAGCCGCAATGCCAAAGCTGTGCCTCCATAAAGCACGAATACCTTCGGAGTGTCCTTCAGTTCGGCCCAAAGGCGCCTCTGAGGTTCTGGAAGAATGCTCAGATTGGGAGCGAACATTTCCAACTCCTTGGGGCTTGCCGCATCCTTAATTACCTTAAGATCGAATGGCGCCGATACATCTCTTTTAATTTTGCCTGATTTAACTCAGGCTGAATAGCGACCCCTGCTCGGGGTGCCGAGACCAAGGAACAAAGCATCACGACAGGCGTTCAAAAATGCCGGCAGCGCCCATTCCGCCGCCCACGCACATCGTCACCATACCGTAGCGCGCTTTGCGCCGCTCGAGTTCGCAGATCACGCTAGCGGTCAGCTTGGCCCCAGTGCATCCGAGCGGATGGCCCAGGGCAATCGCGCCGCCATTCGGATTCACGCGCTCCGGATCGAGCCCAGCTTCCTGGATCACCGCGAGCGACTGCGCCGCGAATGCCTCGTTCAGTTCGATCACATCAATGTCGGAGAGCTTTAGTCCTCCGAGCTTCAAAGCTTTCGGGATGGCAAACACCGGTCCCAGTCCCATCTCTTCGGGCTTGTATCCAGCGGTCGCGAAGGAAACGTAGCGAGCCAGGGGAGCGATGCCGAGCGCCCGGGCACGATCAGCCGACATAACAACGGCGGCAGCCGCGCCGTCTGACATCTGCGACGAGTTCCCGGCCGTGGTCACGCCCTTCACATGAAATGCGGCTTTGAGGGCTCCCAGAGCCTCGAGCGAGGTATCGGCGCGCGGACCCTCGTCTACTTTGAAGGTAATTTCCTGCTGTTTCGGCTTCGATCCGTTCGGGGTGGTAAAGCGAACCGGCACCGCTACCGTCTCCTGTTCGAACATCCCCGCCGCAATCGCCGCCAGCGCCTTCTGATGGCTGCGCAAGGAGAACTCGTCGCACTGCGCGCGCGTAATGCCAAAGCGCGACGCTACTCGCTCCGCCGTCAGGCCCATCGAAAGATAAGCGTCGGGATAGTGATCGACGAGCCAGGGATTGGGCGAAATCTTATTACCGCCCATGGGGATCATCGACATCGACTCCGTCCCGCCTGCCACCATCACCTCGGCGCCGCCGCTCATGATGCGCTCCGCAGCCATGGCGATTGCCTGTAAGCCGGAGGAGCAAAAGCGATTGATCGTCACCGCCGAGACTTCGACGGGCAAGCCCGCCCGCAGCGACGCGATGCGAGCCACATTCATCCCCTGCTCGCCTTCTGGCATGGCACAGCCGAGGATAACGTCTTCAATTTCTTTAGGATCAAGCTGCGGTACGCGATCGAGCGCGCCCTTGATGGCGACAGCTGCCAGCTCATCGGGACGGGTCGCACGCAGGGTGCCTTTATATGCTTTGCCTACGGGAGTGCGGACGGAGGAAACTACGACGACTTCACGCATAAGAGACTCCTTCATTATTGTAGCGCGGTATGCGGCCACCCTTGCGCGCCTCACCTGCTGTTGAAGTGTGCGCTACCTACACCGCAATCCTTACACGCTGGTCTCTCTGAAACTAAGCGACCCGGAACACGATCAACTCCCCTTCCCGGTTTTCAACTGCTGCTTCCAGCCGAGCACCCGCGCCTTGTTGCCTTCCGCTTCGGCCTCGGGAATCATTCCTTTTTTCTGATACAGGATGGAAAGACTGGTGTGGGCCAGAATGTCGTCCGGATCGATCTCCAGAATTTGCTGGGCGACGGCGATGGCTTCATCGAAGCGGTTGAGGTCTTGCAGGGACCGGCTTAGTCCATGGAGCGCGTCGGTGAATTTCGGATCCGCCGCTAGGGCTCGCCGGTACTGTTCGACCGCTTGCTCATGATGGCCTTCCAGAACCAGATCGAGCGCGGCGTAGTAGTGATCCTCGGCCAACTGTCGGGCGTCTGCCGGGTTCTCGATATCGTCAGGCATAAGGACAAGGCTGATTCTAGCAAGGGCCTAAACGCCTGGTTCGCCTCGCACGCACATAAGATTCGCGATGGACATCAAGGACTACAACAATAAAACAATAATTCGACGAATCACCCCACAGCTGCTCCTGCGTGGCAGCCACCAATCGAGCTACAAACTTTTTGCTATCAGGATCTTGTGCGATTTTGCAGGTAAGTGCTTTGTTTTCATGGACCGGCTTGCTGACGCCCTGGGAAGATTCCGACAGCAGCTGGTGAGGGGCATCGCGAAGGGATGGACGGGCGCCTCGACCCGCCAGATCGCTCCGTCCTCAGGGCTTCCAGCGCAGGACCGGCTTACGCGCGGCCGCGGTCTCATCCAGACGCGAGATCCGCGTGTTGTGCGGAGCATCCAGGACGAACTGCGGATCTTCCTCTACTTCTTCTGCGATCGACTTCATGGCCTCGATGAAGAGGTCGAGTTCTTCTTTGGGCTCGCTCTCGGTCGGCTCGATCATCAGGGCACCGGGGACGATCAGCGGAAATGCCGTGGTGTAGGGATGGAATCCGTAATCGATGAGGCGCTTGGCCAGGTCCATGGTCCTGACGCCCTTCTTCGATTGCAGTTTGTCGCTGAAGACCACTTCGTGCATCGACGGCGTGTCGTAGGGAAGATCGAACGTGCCTTCGAGTCCCTTGCGGATGTAATTCGCATTGAGCACAGCGTCTTCGGTGGTCTGACGCAAGCCGTCGGGTCCATTGGCAAAGATATAGGCCAGGGCGCGGATGAACATGCCGAAATTTCCGTAGAACGCTCGCACACGGCCAACTGACTGTGGGCGGTTGTATTCGAAGCCCAGCGTGCCATTGGGGTTGGTGATGACGACCGGAGTCGGCAGGAACGGCGCCAGAATTTTCTTGACCGCGACCGGGCCGGAGCCGGGACCGCCTCCGCCATGAGGCGTGGAAAAAGTTTTGTGCAGATTGAGGTGCATGACATCGACGCCGAAATCTCCCGGCCGCGTTTTGCCGACCAGCGCGTTCATGTTGGCGCCATCCATGTAGAGCAGACCGCCTTTGTCGTGCATGAGGTCGGCAATCTTGTGAATCTCTTGCTCGAAGACGCCGAGAGTGTTGGGATTTGTCACCATGAGCGCGGCGACGTCTTCATTCATCTGCGCCGCGAGGGCCGCGACGTCGACCATGCCGCGTTGGTTGGACTTCAGATTTTCAACCGCATAGCCTACCGTCGCCGCTGTCGCCGGATTCGTGCCATGGGCGGAGTCAGGAATCAAAATTTTCTTGCGGGCGTTGCCTTTGGACTCGTGATAGGCGCGGACCATCAGCAATCCGGTGAGCTCGCCTTGCGCGCCTGCGGCGGGTTGCAAGGTGATCGCGTCCATGCCGGTGATTTCGAGCAGGCAGTCGCTCAGCGTCTTCATGATTTGCAAGGCGCCCTGCGAGATCTTTTCTGCCTGATAGGGATGGCCGTTGGCCAGGCCTTCCACGCGCGCCACAAATTCGTTGACGCGCGGGTTGTACTTCATGGTGCAAGAGCCTAGCGGATACATTCCCAGATCGATGGCGTAATTCCAAGTCGAGAGGCGCGTGAAGTGGCGGATGATTTCAATCTCACTGACTTCGGGCATAGTGCCGAGGTCTTTTCTTTCTTGCTTACCCAGCAATTTTGCGGTGTCGACCTCGGGAACATCGAGCGGCGGCAACTTCCAGGCGGCCTTGCCGGGAGACGACTTTTCGAAGATCAATCCTTCGTTCTGGTTGACGTGGCGCGTGGCTTTGCGGGTGATGTGCTTTGTCGTCATCGCGTCACCTCTTCGGGTTCGGCATCTTTCGTTAGCAATGACCGTTCGCTCTCGGCGACGAGGCCGACTGCCGTATCGATCATCGAACGTGTGGTCAACTCGGTGCAGCACCAGAGCGCGGCGTTGCCGAGTTCGGGATAGAACTTTTTCAGCGGCAGACCGCCGACGATTTTGTGTCCCAGCAGACGCGAGTTGATGGCGTAAGGATCTTCGCTCGTCTCGGCCACGAACTCGTTGAATCTTGGCGCACCCGCGAACAGTACTTTGGCATGTTTGCTGAACTGGTCGGCAGCATACGCGGCTTTTGCCAGGTTCTGTTTTGCCAATTCCCGCAAACCGACCTTACCGTAGACGGTCATAAAGATGTTGACCATCAGCGCTACCAACGCCTGGTTGGTGCAGATGTTCGACGTCGCTTTCTCGCGCCGTATATGCTGCTCGCGCGTGGCCAGGGTCAGCACGAATCCGCGCTTGCCGTTCTTGTCGACGGTCTGACCGGCCAAGCGTCCGGGCATTTGCCTGACGAATTTTTCTTTCGTGGCTAGCACGCCGCAGTACGGGCCGCCGAATCCCAGCGGCACGCCGAACGACTGCGCTTCCATCGCTACGATGTCAGCGGTGCGCGGCGGTTCCACGATACCCAGGGACACGGCTTCGGCAATCGAGACGATTAATAGCGCGCCGCGCTTGTGGGCGATATCGGCGATGGCTTCGACGTCTTCGATTGTGCCGAAGAAATTCGGCGACTGGACGAGAACGCACGCCGTGTCATCGCCTACCAGTTTCTCTAGTTGTTTGAGATCAATCTGTCCTGAACTCGTGAAGCCGACTGTCTGCTGCGGAATCGCCTGATGGGTCGCGTAGGTATTGAGCACTTCACGATATTCAGGATGGAGGTTGCGGGCGATGACCGCGGCCTGTCTGCCAGTGACGCGGACAGCCATCATCACGGCTTCGGCCGCTGCGGTCGAACCGTCGTACATGGAGGCGTTGGCCAGATCCATCCCGGTGAGTTCGGAGATCATGGTCTGGAACTCGAAGATCGCTTGCAGCGTGCCCTGCGCAAATTCGGCCTGGTACGGCGTGTAGGAGGTGAGGAATTCTCCGCGCTGCACCAGCGCGTCGATGACTACGGGACGGTAATGGAAGTAAGCACCGGCTCCGAGAAAACTGCTGTAGCCTTCGCCGTTTTCTTTCGCGCGCTGTTTGAACCAATCGACGATTTCCGACTCGGCCATCTGGCGAGGGACCGCGAGATCGCGCGCCAAACGATATTCGGCAGGAATCGGCGAGAAAAGATCATCGATGGAACGGATCCCGATTGCCTGTTGCATGGCAGCGCGATCCGCGGGAGATTTAGGCAGATATCTCATAGGAACTTTCTTTAGATGTAATCAAGAGCCGAAACGATTGTGCGGATGGCCTAATGCCCTGCCTCTTCGCTGACAAACTTGTCGTAATCGGCGGCCGAAAGCAGCGCATTCTGCTCTTCCGGATTTTTCGGTGTGATCTTGATCATCCAGGAGCCGTGCGCATCTTTGTTAACTTGTTCGGGCGCCGTCGCCAAAGCTTCGTTCACCGCAGTCACCGTGCCCGAGACCGGCGCATAGAGATCGGAGACGGCCTTTACCGACTCCACGGTGCCGAAGGACTTGCCGGTTGTGATCTCGGTGCCAACTTTGGGCAACTCGACAAAGACGATGTCGCCGAGCGAATCCTGGGCGTAGGTGGTGATGCCGATGGCGCCATCGGGAGTGATCCACTCGTGCTCTTTGGTATATTTGCGATCGGTTGGGTAGGGCATTTCGGCTCTTGGCTCCTGGCTTTTCGTTCTTACGCTTTTATGTTTTTTTCGGACGCTTATAAAACGGCGCCGGGACTACTTGCGCTTTCACGCCTTGTCCGCGGATTTCAACCAGCAAAGTATTTCCGATGGCGGCCTGCTCGGTCGGAACATAGGCCAGCGCAATATTCTTTTTGAGGAATGGCGCCGGCGAACCGCTGGTGACGTAGCCAATTTCTCGCCCGCCGGCGTCTAGAACTTTGTATCCGTCGCGCGCAATCCCTCGGTCGATCATTTCGAGCCCAACCAGTGTTTTCTTCAGGCCCGCGGCTTTCGCCTGCTCGAGCGCGGCGCGGCCGATAAAATCCGGCTTCTCCATTTTGCAGAAACGATCGAGGCCGGCTTCCCACACGTTGATCGTGTCCGAAATTTCATGTCCGTAAAGCGATAGATTGCCTTCGAGGCGCAGGGTGTTGCGCGCGCCCAAACCGCAGGGAACGACGCCAAAGTCTTTTCCCGCTTCCAGAATCTCGTACCAGACGCGCGCGCTGGTGTCCTCATCCGATGGAATGTAAATCTCGAATCCGTCTTCGGCGGTATAACCGGTGCGGCCCAGCAAGATATTTTTCAGTCCGGACAAGGTTCCGCGCGTTACCCAGTAGAACTTCACGGCGCTTAGGTTGGCGTCGGTGAGCTTTTGCAGGAGGTCCACAGCCTTCGGCCCCTGGATCGCGATCTGGGTGAAATCGTCAGAGAGATGTTCGAGCTTGCAGTCAAACTGGCGGGTGTTATCGCGCACCCAGCTGAAATCTTTCTCGCGCGTGCCCGCATTGATGACGAGCAGGTATTCGTCTTCGCCCAAGCGGTGGACGATGATATCGTCGACGAAGGTGCCTTGGGGATAGAGGAGCGCCGAATACTGCGCCTGCCCGATGGCGAGTCGCGAAGCGTCATTCATCGAGATGTGTTGCACGGCGGCGAGCGCTTCCCGTCCAGCCAAACGGATATCTCCCATGTGGCTGACGTCAAAGACGCCGACACCGGTGCGCACCGCCATGTGCTCGTTCACGATGCCGCAGCCGATCGATGCGGGGTATTCGACCGGCATGTCCCATCCGTTGAATTCGACCATCTTCGCGCCCATCTGGCGATGGACGGCGTTCAACGCAGTCTTGCGGACGTTCTTCGGGACAATGGACGGACTCGCTTCAGCAACGGACAAGGATAACCTCGGTCAGACTTTTCCTGGGCATTGACATTGCTTCGACAGTGGCTGGGCTGCCGAGCGTGGAACTGTTCAAGTTAACATTTTAAGTTAACATCCGGGCGGGAAGGGCGGCAAATCAGGGACAGGTGCACGATCTTTGTCCTCCAGGCCGGGAATCGAGAGCGGTCTCTGCTTCCCGTTTTCCTTGCGGATATAGACCCTGCGCAAAGAGGTTGAGCCTGATACTTGCCACTCTCGAGCCTCTCATGAAGAGTTTGGATGTTTCTCGCAGCGTCCCTTTCGTACATCCCATACGTGACGCCGTCCACTCCCGCGCTGGCTTTCTTTCGTCGACCTCGGAATGCTGCATACAATGCTTCGGGCGTGATCCATGTGAGCGATCGAGTAGAATTGTTGCTTCCTTGGCTAGTTCAGTTAGTCGGTCGAGTTTCGTGTACATAGTTCCTCGAGTTCGGTGTCTCGCCTATGTTTCCTTCAATAGGTACGTCACCTTGTTTCCCCCTTCCCTCCAGTGGGTTCCGTGGCCGCTCCTTTCGGAAACCCTGCGGTCCCCGACCTTCACCGGTACTATGGGACTCGCACCCGTTGGATTTCATTAAGTGGTTTCCCCTACCTCCTTGCTGGTTCCTCCACTCCCATACTTTTCCCACAAGGGTTCTTCCTTTGGGAGTTTGCGCGGAGTTGATACGATGATGAGTTCAACGGGTGCGCCCAAGGACCCAAGCAAGGAGCGGTAGAATGCGTGCTCATGGAGGATTCACATTGAATGCTAGGCGGACAATCTTTGAGCTCTATTTCGATTATATTCAGCACTACGGCTCATCTATTGCTCCGCGCTCACTGTTACGGCTTACCTCAGAGTTGGGCATCTCGCCAAGCGCCGCTCGTGCTGCTCTGTGCAGACTTTCGAAACAGGGCTGGTTGCAACGAAATACCGATGACGGGCGTGCTTTCTATCTATTGACGTCAGTGGGGCGCGAAAGATTGGAAGAAGTACGCCCTCGTATCTTTTCTCCGCGACATGCGACCTGGGACGGCCAATGGACCATCCTGACTTACTCCGTACCCAAGCGGCTGGGAAAACATCGCGACCGATTGCGACGCGAGCTGACATTTCTGGGGTGGGGATCGATGACCCCGGCGACATGGATAAGTCCGAATTCACTGGTTGAAGTGACTTTGCGTCACCTTTCCTTGCGAAAACTCGACCAGTATGTGCAGCTGTTTCGCGCGCGACAGGCGAGCGCCCAGTCGCACTCCGCACTCATCAAGCGCTGTTACAACCTGGAAGCGGTGCAGCGCCACTATGCTCAGTTCATCAAAACTTGGCGTGGATATCGAAGGACGATCGTTGCTGCCAGTAGTCCCAGTGACAGTACTTGTTTCGTCGCAAAAATGCGTCTTCTCTATGGTTTTGGAGATTTTCTTTACCTTGATCCTTTCCTGCCCTCAGAGCTCTTGCCTACAGGGTGGCTGGGTTATGAGGCGTGGCGCCTCTTTCGTGATGCGTATCTCTCATTGATGGAGCCTGCGCTGGCCTACTTTGAGAATTGTTTCGAGGGGCCGGTGAGAACCGCGCAGGAACAACGCGAAAGCCGACTGCGAGCCTTGGACCAGACACCTACCGAAATCTAATCGGAAGGTGACCAACGGCGGGGCGCCCTGGCGGTCTCTAAACTTGAATCCGCCCCTTTCTTATAGCTCCGCCGCGATCATGGTTTTAGGCGGGCGGAAGAATGTAATGAAAATCGGTTATACGTCCTTCCGGCGCGTCTTTGAACAGGACCTGGACACGCGTGCCCGGTGTCAGGCGTTCTGCTGCGCGCTCCACGTTGCTCAAATCAAGGCCGCGCACGAAATTGATCATCGCAGTGCTCACCCCATCCAACCGGACATATGCGATGGCATACGGCGGCTTAGGAAGATTTTCAAATTCAGCGGTGACTATGGTTGCAGCTTCGATCACGCCTTCGAGACCGGCTTCTATCCAGCTGTCACACGGTTCGAACGAGCGCTCGCAGTAGGCGCGCGGCGGTAAGAATGAGAGTTTGCAGTTGCTGCAATAGGTGGCAAGGATCTTCTTCTGCTTCAAGCCGTCGAAGAACTTGCCCGCAACCTTTCCAACCGAGTACTTGTAGCGAACGTGCCATTCACCGGGAATGACGTTCTCATTTCTTTCTAATTCCTGTTTCGGCATATGATTCCCACCTTATCCTTATCCTTATATATATCTATATATCGATTGCTTCTATACATGGTCGGCGCCGAGAATCGTGCAATTGACAAATTGAACCGAGCCGCCAATCGCCGTCGCAAGCGCGTTCTGGACGCCGGCAACTTGCCCCTCTCCTGCTTTGCCCATTACTTGCAAAGCGGCATCCGCCACACGCACCAGCCCAGTTACACCAATCGGATTACTGCATAGAGTTCCGCCGGAGGGATTGACGGTCAGCAGCCCCCCCATGTCGAAAGCCCCTTCGTCGCTGAGATTTTGAGCTTCGCCCCGCTTGCAGAACCCTAAAGACTCCAGTTGCGGAAATTGCACGGAGCTGAAGGGATCGTAAAGCTCGACCACCTGGATTTGCTTGATGGGATTGGTGATAGCTGCATCGGCGTAGGCTTCCTTACCGGCAGACACGAACTCAGCTTCGTCCGACAGCTCGGCGTCAGTACGGGGGCCCACCCTGTCGCCCATGAAGACCGTGCTGGTTGTCCCACCGATTCCGTTGATAAAGGCGGGTCTGGAACAGCGCTCTTTCGTTACCTCTTGGTTCGCAAGAACCAGCGCTGCGGCGCCCGCCGAGCGTGGGCAGATATCGAACAACTTATAGGGCCAGGACATCCGCGGCGAGTTCATCACATCCTCGACCGTTATGTTTCCTTTGAGATGCGCATACGGATTCTTGAGGGCGTTCTTGCGCGACCGCACCACCACACGTGCGTACTGCTCTTCGGTTGTGCCGTACTTATGCATGTAGCGCTGAGTCGAGAGCGCCGTCATGGTCACGGTGTTGAGAGCGAAGTCCTGTTCATAGAACGGATCCCAGATCAAATTCAATATGTGCTGGGCATCCCGGGTTTCGGTAACACGGTCCGCACCCACCACCAGCACGGTCCGATACATGCCGGAGGCGACGTGCGCGTATCCCGCATGCAGCGCTGAGCCACCAGTCGCGCCGCCGGTGTGCACGCGCATAAAAGGTTTGCCGGAAGCCCAGATCGAGTCTACGGCCCACTTATCCACATCGTTAACACCCATGAATTGTGTGGGCGCCATCGAAAATACAATCGCATCGATATCGGTGGGGGTAAGCCCGGCGTCGTCCAACGCCGCTTTAGCAGCATCCTGTGCCAACTCAACATAGGTTTTGTCATCGATCTTGGTTTTGAATACTGTTTCTCCGACTCCGATGACGGCCACTCGGTGCTTCGGCATTCGCTACACTCCCTCGAAAACTGCGATCGCGTTTCCCTGCTGTGCAAATCCGTGACAACCATGCGCTGCAGCCCGCTTAGCGCCCTTCACCTGCACGGCGCCGGCTCGGCCAGAGACCTGAAGCACAGCTTCGGCAGCGTGCACCAGCCCGGTGCAGAAATATGGGTTCTGTGCAAATGGCCCTCCCGACGGCGAAACCTGGCAGGTGGGTGGCGGATTGAGCACGCGTCGGTACGCCACCTCGTGAAACCCAGTTTGGCCATCGAGTTCGATGAGGTCGAGCTGGCTGCAATCCTGGAGGCCACTCATCGCGATAGCTTTGCGGAAGGTCTCCGCGAATCCATGGAGCTTGGACAGGCGCTCTTCCCCGAGTTGATAATCGTCGATTCGCCACGCCAGTCCTGACAACCGCGCCAGTGGGCGCCGATCGGGATGGTCGCTCAGCCATTTGCCGGAGCATACGACCATTGAGACGCCGCCATCGGTGACCGGTGCTTGTTGTATCTTGCGCAGCGGAACAGATACGTATGGCGATGCCTCAATCTCCGCCAGCGAAGGAACCGCCGAGCGCATTCCGCGTTCGTTCTTGCTCGCCTGCTCGTAACTGGCCTGGACCGCCACATTGACATCAGATTCGCAGATTCCATACGCGCCCTTGACCGCCCGCGCAAAGAGGCCGTCCGCAATGGAAGCGTTCAAGCCGATATCCCTGGTATAGAAGGGCTCGCACCGCATCCGCATCACGTCCTCAAATGGCGCTTTTGAACTCTTGTTCCAGCTGGAGAGAAGACCGAGATGAAAGCGTCCCGATTCAATCCGCAACGCCTCCAGACAAAGGCCGATCAGTCCGGAATCAGTGGTCTTGATTTCATCCTTGAGATACGCGCCGGCCGGAGCGGACAAAAGCATGCTCGAGATGCTCCTGCCGTCGAGTTCGTCGCAGGCAGCAATTGTGATGTGATCCAGTTCCTTGCGGGCGATTCCAGCACTATCTAGCGCCGCCTTCGCCGTGTCAAACACCATTTCCTCCAAGCGTTTATCCACGATCCATGGCGAGGGCGGATGCATGGCAAGGCCGAGAATGTAAGTATCCACGTCACCTCCAGTTCAACGATGGCCAGAACAAATGACGGCCGAAACAAATAATGGCCAGAACAGCGTCACCGGCCGATGATGCAACCGAGGCACGAATGCCCTCGGACCTGTTGCAACCCTCTCATGAACGCTCGCGTTTGCCAGTCGCAATTCGTGCTTCAAGGTCGGAATCTAGCTCGCACAATGGTGGGACGGGGAAGTGTCCCGCCATTGTGCGCGGCGAAAAGGCCGTCATGGGGTTGTTTAAAAATGTTTAAAACACATATTTCACACCGAACTGAATCAAACGGGGAGCCACAATTGTGGAATTGATAACCCCCAGACTCGGCAGATTAAGATATTCGCTGGGATCACCGAACTGTGCGTGGTTGAAGGCGTTAAAGAACTCTGCTCGGAAATCCAGTGCTGACTGTTCCGATAAGCCCCCCAACCGCGTCGTCTTGGCGATGGAGATATCGAAATTGTTTTGCCCGGGGCCGCGCATGATCCCACGGCCCGAATTGCCGTAGTCCGTGCCCGTCGTTCCTGGCCCTCCTATGGACACCACCGGTGGTGAGCAGAACGCCGCGCTGTTGACATAGTGATTCAGACGCTCCTTCACCGAACCTGGGGTTACCAGATCCGCGTTTGACATCCCAGGGCAAAATTCGGCACGGCTAGAATAATTAATGCCTCCGTAATACGCAGTCCCTGCCAAGTAATCAGTAAAAGTCAAAGGGTCTCCGCTTTGGAAAGTTGTTACACCCGAAATCGACCATCCCGTCAATGCTTTACCGGCTATGCCCTTGCCCTGCCCATATCCGGGGAACAGGTAGTTGTAAGAAAAGATGAGGCGGTTTGCACGGTCGAAATCGGCCGGCCCGTAAGCTTGTGCCAAGTTTGCGGGATTGTTGCTGTCAGCGCTCAGGTCGCCTCCCTCACCTACGAAATCTGTCAGCGTCTTACTGTGGGTGAACGCCGCCTGGAACATTAGACCGTGAGAGACCTGCTTCCGCACCGAAACTTGCAGCCCGTTGTAATTACTGTCACCATTTGCGCAGGTACAAAAAACACTCATCGGCCCAAAGCCGACCCATGGAACGCGCAGATACGCATTACCAGGCGTGTTGGTCGTGATGAGCGTTCCGTTTTGCGGGTTCGTGATGGGATTGGTTGGACTCGCCAGGGCGGGTACATTCTGAGCCTCTGTTGCCATCACCAGATGCTCGCCTCGGTTTCCGGTGTAGCCGACCTCCAACACCCACGTAGGCAAGAACTGATATTGGATATTGAGGCTTTCGTCGAACGTCCGCGGAGTCTTCCATGGGCCGAGGTACGCGTTCGTCTGTACTTGGGAAGGAGTCTGGGGCACCACGCGGGGGACAAAGCCCAAAGGAGGCAAGTTGGGCCATGGGACCTGGAACGTGGCTGCAGGTTGAAGCGAATTCGACAGGCCAACGTTAAGCGCAAGGGGAGGTTGGTAATTCAAGGGGAAGAAGAGCACGTTGCCGTTGGTTTCTTGATAGTAGATGCCCCATCCGCCGCGCACCACCAAATTGCTAGTGTGGAGCGGTTGCCATGCGAAACCAATCCGAGGCCCGAAATTGTCTAGCGGCATTGGCTCTTCTTGACCGTAAGGGGTCGATCGACGGGTTACACCTGGCGGCAGCGGACCCGGAAAGTTCGAAGCCACATCGAAACCGGCGAGAGTACCCCCCGGGGGAGGGACAGGAACCGCATTCAGGGCTTTGATGTTCAGATTCCCAACATATCCAAGCGCATCGGTCATACCGCCAAAGTACTCCCATCGCAAACCCAGGTTCAGTGTCAGCCGCGAACTCAGCTTGACGTCGTCCTGACCGAAGGCGGCAAAATCCCGCACTCTGAAGGAACCGTATACTCCGCCCGGCGCCGACTCACTCTCCAGTGGGCCCGAGGTTGAAATATTGCTCATCGGGTCTCCCGCCAGGGCCGTTCCGTTTTGCGTGGCGTTTTGTCCCAGCAGAAAGTCGTTAAAACTGGCAAAGGTGATTTCTCCGCGGGCAACCGCCGCTACAGACTCTACAAACCGGACGTCTTCTCCTTCAAATCCCACGCGAACCGTGTGAATCCCATGGTTCCAGGAAAGGTGATCGCCAACCATGTACGTGGTTGGTGCGGAATGACCATTATCGGAAGAGGCTCCGCCCAACGTAAAGAGTCCGTTGATTGCGATCTCGGGAAGTTCATTCAGCCATGCGTTTAACGGTGTCATGCCGAATTGTTGTGGCGTCGCGAACTGGAAGCTGCTGTCGTTCCAGAGCGAATGAGTAAATCCGCTCCTCGCTTCATTGACGAGATTGGGCGTAAGTATTGAAGTCAGCTTTACGACGCCGTTGAAGTTGTTGCTCTTGACTACTCCTGGATTGCCAGGCAGACAGGTAGTGCCACAATCGATGGAAAGCGTCTGCGGATCGCGGGAATGAAACACCCGTTCAGACAACGTGTTTCTGGGCGAGATGACCCAATCCAGGTTGACGAGGAACTGGTCTTCCAGGTAGGTCGAGGGCACGGTGAACAAGGAAGAGCCGCTCGGGTTTTGTGGATTGGGAATCCAATATTGCCCGGAGGGCGTCTTCTGCTGGAGGTAAGCCAACGCGACAGGATTGATGTTCGAGCCATCGCAGGCAACCGCACCCCCGTTGACTCCCTGACCGCCATTGACATTACAGAATATAGCTCCGTAAGTCGCAGCCGTCGCCGTGGCGCGATTCACTCCAAAGAGTTGACTCGGAAGGAACGGGGTTGATTCACTGGATGAGGATAATCCATTGGCTTGCCTCGTCCCCTGGTAAGAACCGAAGAAAAACAGGTGGTTCTTGATAATCGGACCGCCGACATCCGCGCCAAACTGATTCTGCCTCATCACGGCCCGAGGCAGGCCAGCCTGGTTGCCGAAGAAACTGTTCGCATCGAGAGCGGTGTTCCGTAAGAACTCCCAGGCGGCTCCGTGAAACGAATTCGATCCCGATTTCGTCACTACTTCGACGTTCGCCCCCACGTTCCGCCCGGAAGCCGCATCGTATTGAGATGTCTGGATCTTGAACTCCGCAATCGCATCAGGGTTGGGAATGGCGAGTTCGGCGTAAAAAGTGTATTCGGCATTGTCGGTGCCTGAGCCGAAATTGTTGGTCTGCTGGCCATCCATCAGAAAGTTATTGCCCGAGTAAATGTTGCCGTTTACGAAGAGTTGCGAGGATCCTGCCCCGAGGTTGGCAGCGTTGGTCACATCGCTGGTAACGCCGGCCGACAACGATAGCACCTGAGTGTAGTTTCGCGTGGTCAAAGGAATGGAAGTGATCTGCGTGCTACTCACCACGGTTCCCAAGGTAGCCGATTGCGTCTCGATCTGCTGAGTAGTCTCCGAGACCGTAACGGACTGGTTCACGCTCCCAACAACCAGCGCCGCGTCAAGCGTGTTGGTCTCTGTAACATTGACGTTTGCCGCAGGAACTTCCAGAGTCTTAAAGCCGTCTGCCTTAAACTCCACTTTGTACATGCCCGGCGTCAGGAGTGCAAAGGTATAGCCCCCGTTTGGACCTGTTGCTTCAGTACGAATCTGACCGGTCTGATCGTTCGTGATCGTCACGGTTGCCCCGACGATCACTCCACCGGAGGGGTCTTTGACGAAACCCGTAAGAGCTCCGGTGCCACCCGTCTGTGCCAAGGCGTTGGGATTGCAAAGAAGTGCGCCAAAGAACACACTGAAAAGTAATCGCCTCATTTGCCCCCCACCAGGGATGCTCCTCGCCCGTTGACTCGTCCGCCCCAAGAACGCACGCGGGCTCTGTTCGTACCATAAAGCCCTTAAGCGTATGACTTTTCTTGAGAGCACTTCGCTGCCGCCGCTTAATCTATCGACAAGGTAAGGACAATGTCAAGAGAAATTATTGCAAAATGTTATCTATAAGCGCGAGCATTGTAATATAAAGAGATTCGATGGTTCATCGCACTATGCAAACTTGGCATTGGTCTCCGAAACTCCAAAACACCTAGCTGTTTCTGCTGCAAGAGCGATCTCTCAAACATCATCGAAAATCGTAAGCACTGTCATCTCTAGAGCTCTTTTATGATCAATGTAATGCCGAAGAAGATATCTTCGAAGCAACGCTTTGCTGAAAATCTGCTTGGGCCCTGCAAAGACAAGCTCTAGCGTTAATCTGGCGACGCATTTGCGTCTTCCCTTAACGTGGTTATTCTCAGCACCGGGGCACTTTTGAGACTACTCAGACACAAGTCATGCTATTGGGCAGATTCATGCCCAACGAAGATACCCTTAGCGTTGAATGCTGCCTCACCCCCCTCACATCGAGCGTTCCCAACCCATCTTGACCATTGGGAAAGAGCCTCTATTTGTTCGATCATGGCGCTCATCGGCTGTAATACAATAAAAAACGACCACGGGACCTCGATTCGCAGTGTCAGCCACCCGATCGTTTTGCGAGTAACGAACTCAGTCAAAGGCCTTGCAGTGGGAGAAACATGACCATGGAGATCGCGGATAGTTTCTCAAGTTCGAGCGTCACTATCGATCTCAAGCACCATCAGCGAGATCGTTACGTTGCTTGCTGCGTACTTGACTGCAAGCCAGAGATTGCCCTATTGGACCCCGGTCCGTCTTCCACCCTTAGCAACCTGCTCCACAATCTGGACCGCATGGGCATCGGAATTTCCGACGTTGGGGCCATTCTCCTCACCCACATACATTTTGATCACGCAGGCGTAACTGGGACCCTCGTCGAGCTAAACCCCCGAATCCGTGTCTATGTCCACGAGAGAGGTGCCGCACACCTCATCGATCCCACGCGCCTGCTGAAGAGCGCTTCGCGTGTGCTTGGCGCAGACGTAGAGGGATTCTGGGGGCCGTTCAACGCTGTACCCGCCCGAAATCTGAATGTGCTAAATGGCGGTGAGGAAATCAAATTGGGAACAAGAAGATTCGAGGTCCTGTACACTCCGGGGCACGCGCCCCACCATGTCAGCTACTTCGAACCAGACAGCAGAGTTGCGTTTGTGGGTGACGCAGCGGGCATTAGGATTGCGGACTCGTTTGTATATCCTGCGACGCCTCCTCCCGACATCGATGTAGAGCAGATCAATACGAGCCTGAGTCTGATAGAAGCCTGGAAGCCACAGCGGTTGTTCTTGACTCATTTCGGCTTGGTAGGCAGGATCGAGTGGCATATGACGGAGTTTCGTGAACGCCTCCGATCTTGGAGCGAATTTGCTCGCTTGTCACTCGAACGACAAGAGGATGACCTACACCGCGCTCAAGAATTCTCGGAAATGGTTACGGCAGAAGTGGCTTCGCGCGCCTCCCAAGAGGAAGCCATCTGGTTCGAGCAACTCGTATCGTCTCGGCAAAATTGGTACGGATTAGCTCGCTACTGGCGGCGACAACGCGTTCCTTCAGCCACTACCAGGGAGTGAATCTCGTCTGCCGAGAAGAAAAACAGCACACCTGCTTGATTGAGCCCGCCCGCCCCGCAAACTGGCACCCAGTCGGTGCTCCCGGTTGGCTATTAAATAACGAGCACAGACCACAAATTCATACAGGATTATTCGAAGTTAGGAGGTCGCCTTTCCTGAAACGCGCGCAATCCTTCCTGAGCATCACGGCCGCGCACCCACTCTAGGAATGTATCTACCTCAAGCTCGATAGCTTCGGTCAACACTTTTTCTGAGCCGCAGTCGACCAAGTACTTCAGTGCCTTCAACCCTCCTTGGCTTTTTGTCGCGAGCCTTTGTGCAAACGCTAGACTCTGTTCTGCCAACTGAGGGAAGGGCACAGATCGGTACGCTAAACCCCAAGCGACCGCTTCCTGTCCGTCCAAACGGTCCCCGCTCAGCAACAATGCCAAGGCCCTTTGTCGGCCGATGAGCCGGGATAACCGTTGAGTGCCCCCTCCGCCCGGTATAAGTCCGAAGTTGGAATGTTGATCCCCAATTACTGCATTCTCGGCGACAATTACAACATCGCACGCTTGCATGAGCTCGAAACCACCAGCCAGCGCATAGCCTTGCACCGCAGCAACTACGGGAATTGGCGCTCGTTCGATACAAAAGAAAGCGCGGTTAATCTGTTCGATGAATTCGCGCATTTTCTGCGTCTCCGCCACATATCGCAAGTCTGCCCCAGCGCAAAAATGATCTCCGGCCCCTTCAATCAGGATGACGCGCGCCTGAGTTTCTAACTCGCGAACGGCCTGTTCAAGTTCAAGCACAACCGTGTAATTCAGAGCATTCAATACGCGCGGCCTGTTCAGCACGACGTGTCCAACTTCTCCATCGACCCATACCTTGAGTGTTTGCCATTCCCTATTCATCTCGCACTCCAATCAATTTCGAAGTCCGCGTGTAACGAAGCCATCCAAACTGTAGCCGGTCGGCTACAAATTGGAGCTATCTCCTTTCATGCTCACACATCGGCAGCCAGAGCGGTGGAAAACCCGATCCAGAGATGGTCGAGGCGCGCGACGGACCACTCCGAAAATCAGCGGCTCGGTTTGTCCTGCGTTGGCTGGGTACCCTCGAGGACGCGCCGAATCTTCTCCACAACCCCCGCATCCTCAAGGCCTGTCGTATCGCCATGCGCTGCGCCCGTTATGACAATCTCCTTCAACAAGCGCCGCATGATCTTTCCGCTGGAGGTCTTAGGCAAGACATCACTGAAGTAGATGAAGCCAGGCACGGCAATCTTGCCGATCACGGCTTCGATTCGTCGGCACACCTTCTCTCGGAGTTCTGCGGTGGGCGCGCAGCGAGTTTGAAGCAGAATGAATGCCACGGGTATGGAACCCTTGAGCTCATCCGGTACACCGACGACCGCAGTTTCCGCAACGCCTTCACACTCCATGATTGCGCTCTCGATTTCCATCGTGCTCAACCTGTGTCCCGCTACATTAATCACATCATCGGTGCGGCCAACGACCCAGAAATGGCCGTCTTCATCCCGAACGGCGGCATCGTACGTACAGTAGCATCCTGGAATTCGCTGGAAATATTCGCGAATGAACCGCTCAGGCTCCTTCCACAGACCGCGCGTCATCGCGGGGAATGGCGCGCGCACGACAAGATTCCCGGAAGTGTTCGGACCAAGAGACCTACCTTCGTCATCAACCACGTCCAAATGAGCACCAAGAAATTGACCGCCACACGAGCCCGGTTTCATCGGAGTCAGCCAAGCAGCGCCAGCCAGCGGACATCCCCCAAGCTCAGTCTGCCCCCACAGATTGTTGATATACGCGCGCCCCCTGCCAAGCTTCTCATTGGTCCAATGCCACGCCTCTGGGTTAAGCGGCTCGCCGAGCACGCAAATAGTGTCTAGATTAAGCACGCAAGCTTCGGCAAGCCGTTCACCATGCCGCATCAAACCGCGGATTAAGGTCGGTGCCGTCATAAGCTTGTTGACGTGGTATTTCTGCAGCACTTTATAGAAGTGGTCCGGTTGCGGCCAATCGAGCGCACCGTCGTAAAAAATCGTTGTCACCCCATTCGCCAGAGCCCCGACAATGCCCCAGATATGCATGGTCAACCAACCAATGTCCGCAGTGCACCAGAACACGTCGTTGGCATGATGATCCAAATGGTACTTCGCATAGATATAGGCGTTCACGAGAAAGCCTATCCCAGAGTGAATCACACCCTTCGGTTTGCCTGTGGTACCGCTGGTATAAAACACCAAGCCAGGTTCATTGGCTTCGAGAGGCTCCGCCAGACACTCTACACTCGCAGCAAGCATCAGGTCATCCCACCAAAAGTCCCGGCCAGACTGCATGTTCGCTGGAGTTCCGGTCCGCTTTACAACCGCGACCGTACGAACGCTCTCCAGGCCTTGAATAGCCTCGTCGACCTCTGCTTTAAGGGGAATCAACTTTCCGCGACGGCGGATCGCATCGGCGGTTAGGACTAGCTTTGGCTCGAAAACTTCTATCCGGGTTCGCAAGGCCGCTGAGGAAAACCCTGAAAAAATCGTGTTAAAGATCACGCCCAGACGAAAACACGCGAGCACCGCAATCACTGCCTCAGGCACGTTAGGTAAGAAAATCGCGATCGGATCGCCTTTTTTGAGGCCCAAATTAATTAACACGTTCGCGAAGCGGTTCACCTCGTGGTACAGCATTCGGTAGGTATAAAACTTTGTCTCAAAAGACTCACTTTCCCAGATCAGCGCGGTCTTGTTGTCGGCGCCCTGGCTCAAGTGACGATCGAGCATGTTGGCACAAGGATTTGCAATCCCACCACAGAAGTACTCGAAATGCGGCAGTTCACCTTTGCGGGCGGTGTGCCACGGCTTTAGCCACTCGAGTTCTGAAGCAGCCTTAGCCCAAAAGTGATCAGGATCCTCCAATGAACGTTCCAGCATGTTCTTAAATGCGGCGACGCTCCCTGCATTCGTTTTCGCAGCCCGGTCCGGATCGGGCATCCGCAGGGTGCTATTTCGGATCATCGCGAATTCAGCACCAGTTTCAATCATGGGGCCGCTCGATTCCAGTAAAACGAACTCTGCTTGGTTCAGGGCAGGTACCGGAGGAATCGATAAAAACGAAGAGCTCGACCAGCCTATCGCTTTGCCCGGAGTCAGGCGCGATGCTTACCGTTAAGCTGATGGCTCCAGGGGAATCAGAACGCTCTCGCGGCAATTCACACAATAGAAGCCCCGCAATTCTGCTGGTGTGATCGGACGAGGAGTAAGCAACGCCGAACCTGTTCAATATTCCTGGCACACGACTTCTCCCGCAAAGTCATCCAGATGCACCGGCCTCCAAGATCGCAGCGATCCAAGTTGATCGGAAGTGATTATCGACGAGCACTCATTGTTGTTGTTTCTGGCTGGCCGCGTTCGATTGTGGCGCAACCCGAATAACTCCGACATTACCCTCGATCTCCACTTTCGTTCCGTATTCTTGCGAATACTTCTGTTGTGTCTTCAGAATTGTCTGCGCCATCTCTGCCGACGCAATCCTCGGACTACCGCGGTCCGCATCTCGTCGTTCCCATCCCAACTCGATGGGATAGATACGAATCTCGGATAGTTGGTTCTTGTCGAACTTGGAAACAACAATCGCACTCTGATAAATGGGGGCGAGACCAACGTGGTTCCAGAAATTGGCAGCGAAAACCGCATCATCCGTGACGGCGGGATCCGAACTGTCTTCAAACTCCTCTTGCGAGGACGGCTGGACTGCGAGGTTAATCTCAAAGAACAGATCTCCGAGACTGTGAAAGATGGGCCTATTCTTGTAAATTTCAACGCCTAGCATACGGTGCGGACCCGTTCCCACCCATTCGTCCGCGCCGGCGTCAATTGCCTCCTTGGAGATTTTTGAGAGGAAGTCAGCCGGCGCCTCGTGAGCATGAATGGTCACAATCAGGAAGTCGCAATTCTGCTTTGCGTCCCGCACGCTTTGCAGGATTTCCCGTTCGTCTAACGGGTTCATCTTGTAGCTGAAACCGGGCTTGTCCCCAATTTTGTAGAAAGTTCCGAAGAGATAGAGCTCGTCCGGTCCAAGCTGAACTGGGAAATGGAAAACTGGCGCTGAAAGCGAACTGGCTGCGACCTTTTGGTTGAGTCCTGCCTCCGCGCCATACGCATAGGCGTCATGAATTTTACGCAGAGCGTCCATTTGTTCCGTAGTCACGTTGGTAAAGCGGACGACGCGCAAAGGATTAAGTCCCGGCCGGGCGGGAACCTTGCCATTTGCATTAATAGCAATTTGCTGTGGATCGGAGATGGACGAAGTCAACGATATCAAGCCAACTCGGCCCTTTGGGGTATCGTAGAATCTTGCCTCGCGCGCCAAGTCTCGCGTCTCCCCATCGCCTGCATGGATAATACCCGCGTCATCGAGCCAGTGAGCGGTCTCCCGCGCTCCGTCGATTCCCCAGTCACTCTGGTGGTTGTTCGCACGGCCCACCATCTTGATTCCCATTTCCTTCAAATCTTTCGCGACACCAGGCTCTCCATCCAGCGCCCAATAATGGCTGATTATGTTTTGGGGCACTTTATATCGGCGATAGTCCACGATTGCGCCTTCGAAATTACCCATGGCCATGTCGGCGGCGCCCAGAATCGCAGCGATCGGCTTGTTCTCCGGACTTTGAGTGGCCGGGTGGTTCAAGATGATGTCGCCCACCGAGGCAACTGTAAATCCGTCCGGAATGTTCGTGGAAAGTGTTTGGGAAGGATCCCGCCCTTGCTGCTGCGCCGAAACCACTGCCCCCGGGTAAAAAAAGAAGCCGACAGCTACGCAGCTTCCAACCAAACCGGCTGCAATGGAAAATCGCGCTAAGGCCCGATAACGCTGCATATTCACTCTCCTGTGTGGGACAACCGTTCAAAGTTCAACTGGAGTTATGTCGCGATCAGTTTGCGAGATCTGAGTTTCCGTCCGTGGCCTTTTTGCATCTTTGGACATGCAGCAATGCACAGACCCGCAACCTCAAAAAACCAAAACTGAAAACCGCGGATAGTCTAGCGTTGCACTTTGTGCGTGTCAATAACTATTATTGTAATATCGCGACCAGTAAGTGAGCATGTAGCGCGCGGTGCCGGCAGCGATCTCAACGTGTTGAACGTCCGCGGTTATCGGCCTAGGAAACGAGGCGATACAGGCGCGCGGTGGCGCTTTTGGCTATCTTCGACGAGCACCCGACCGACGCGCTCTGGTCCGCGATGTCGGAGCTTGCGGAATAGGACCATGCTCCTCATGCAAAACGCTTCTTGCAAATTTATCCGGAGCCGGCATGGCTTCAGTTTCGAGGACCAGGTAATTTGCCGCGACGCAGGCCCGAGAAGCCTGCAACTCTGAAGAAACATCTCGCCGCGAGCAAGCTTGAAAACTCAACGTGGTGCGGATGCATTCGCCCGCCCCGCCGAGCAAAGCTCGGCAGCGTCTCTGAATCCGCGACAAACGAAACAGGGCCCTAAGCAACCGCGCCGGCAGCATCACCACGGCTCATACCAGGGCAAAAGTTCCGCGGACGGCGACTCCCCGCCAGGCGAAAAGGTAATAACAACAGCCACACCACCGGAAAAGCGACAGCGCCAGCAATGTCAGCGGCCAGCAAACCACGAAGAGAAAACACCAAAGCAGGAAGGCGATCATGGCAGACAACTCCTCCTGAATTAGGAGACGCACACAGAGTGGGAAAAGTTTCGACGAAACCATGAAGCCAAAGCCGCGGCCTTCTACATCGTCTTCAATGCAGAACTGATGCGTAACTGTGCTTCGGTCGCTTGCTGCACATCGTCAACCGTCAGTCCGGGCGCAACTTCCTCCAGCAGCAACCCTTGCGGTGTAACTCGCATGTAAGCCATCTCGGTGACGATGGTGTCCACAACTTTCACGCCAGTCAGGGGCAGGGTACATTTCTTCAAAATCTTCGGCTGGCCATCTTTCGTGGCGTGCTCCATGGCAATGATCACGCGCCGCGCACCGGCAACGAGGTCCATGGCTCCGCCCATGCCTTTGACCATTTTTCCAGGAATCATCCAGTTCGCAAGATTGCCGAGCTCGTCCACTTCCATCGCGCCCAGAACGCTGAGGTCAACATGGCCGCCGCGAATCATCGCGAAAGAATCGGCGCTCGAAAAATAAGCTGTGCCGGCGAGTTCGCTAATCGTTTCTTTGCCCGCATTAATCAGGTCCGCATCCTCGTACCCTTCGATGGGATAAGGCCCGATGCCGAGCATGCCATTCTCGGATTGGAGAATGACGTCCATGCCCGGGGGAACATAATTGGCAATCAGCGTAGGCAATCCAATGCCGAGGTTAACGTAGAAACCATCGCGCAATTCGCGGGCTATGCGCTTGACGATGCGTTCGCGTTTGTCGAGGTCTTTGGTGACTTTGGGCAAGGTTGACATATTTTCTTAGGCTCTACTCCTGTAGTTAAAGAACAAAGTCGTTGGTCGTTAGGCATTGGTCGGCGATCATGGGTGGCGCACGCTATTTCCGAACGGCTTGCGACCAACGACCGGCGACGGTTTCGCTAAACTGTTGCTGCCACCTACGCCACGGTTCTCTTTTCGATCCTTTTCTCAAACATTTCCCCTTGAAAGATTCGTTTCACGTAGACGCTCGGAGTATGCACCGTGTCGGGATCAAGCTCCCCCGGATCGACCAGATGCTCGACTTCGGCAATGGTGATCTTGGCCGCGGTTGCCATCATAGGATTGAAGTTGCGCGCAACTTTGCGATAGATGAGATTGCCCCACTTGTCGCCCTTCCACGCTTTGACGAAAGCAAAATCGGCTTTCAGCGCGCGCTCCATGACGTAGGGGCGGCCGTCGAACTCCCGCGCTTCTTTGCCCTCTGCAACGACCGTCCCGACGCCCGTGGGCGTAAAGAACGCGGGAATGCCCGCCCCCCCGGCTCGAATGCGCTCGGCAAACGTTCCTTGCGGCACCAGGTCGAGCTCGACCGTGCCATTCAGAACCATCTTTTCCAGCAGTTTGTTCTCGCCGACATAGGTTCCTATATGCCGCCGAAGCTGGCCATTCGCCAGAAGCAGGCCGACACCAAAGTCATCGACGCCCGCATTGTTGCTGATCGTGGTGAGGTTCTTGACGCCCTTGCAGACGAGAGCGCGAATCAGGTTTTCCGGAATCCCGCACAACCCGAATCCGCCAACCATGATGGTGGCTCCGTCAAACACATCCTTGATCGCGTCTTCAGCGTTCGCAACGACCTTGTGCATAGCAGAAGAATTCTATCGAAAATTAGAACATGTGGTTATCCGAGCATCTCTGGTTCTAGATCATCGCACATCAGGAGAACTCAGATCGCACGATCACTGATTTTCTTAGGCTCTCGGCGCTTCCGCAGTGGCATCTTTCTCAACTCGCGCGCGCTCAAATTCAGCAGCCAGTTCTCTCGAATCCAGATTCTCGCGGATGTGGGCGAGGCATTGTTCCAATTTGTGCAGCGCATCCGCAAGACTCCTCTTGTTAGTGATGGCGATGTCGCACCAGATTGAATAGGGACTGCACGAGATGCTCTGCATCTCGCGCAGCGCCCGCCCTCCAATATCAAGCGCGGCAGCAGAGAGCCGAATTCGTCAACCAGCGTGGCCGCCAGAGCGACTGAAACCATCTGCCGCAGATGGCTGATCCAGGCGCAAAGCGATCATGATCAAGAGGATCGACGAGAGCGATTCTCGTGTCCATTTTTCCGCAAAGGAAATGAATTCTTCGCTCAGTCCGCTATAAATGTTCTGGCTATGAAGCGGCGTGATGAACCATGCAGCGCCTTCGTCGGCATCAGCAACTTCCACGCCAGAGTTTTCCTTTTCTTGCCATGGAATGGCCCGCGACGAATTTTTGAGCTGCGTTGCGTCCAAACGTTTTCGCGGTACGGTCAACGATGGCCTTAGTGCTACCGAGGTCCGTCATCAAGGTCTTCGGCGGCAGCGCTGGACCGAGACGGTCAATCAGATCGAGGATGGAGATCACAGGCGTCGCGAGCACCACAAGATCGCTGTCGCGCACTGCGTCCGCCGGATTCGCAGCGCCGCCATCAATACCGCAGTCCTGTGCGCGCTCCGAACTGGCGCCCGATCGCACCCCACAGATTCGCCGGGCAAGCCGCTGCTCCTTCAAAGCGAGGTGTTGGCGCTTCAGTCGGGTGGGTGCGGCCATCAGCATGCGTTCCGGGTTTCTCATATGTCGTGAGGTAACGCCGATGGATACATTCCTAATCTATCGGGCAATAAATCTTCAGCCCGTGGAACAGTCTTTTACGACCTGCCAACTCTTTCCGCACTCTCGCGAAAGCTGTTCGCCGGTTCGCTGCACATAAATAACCTCTGAATCAGCGTTGTGACTGGCCGATATCTATGACGCCCAGCCCATTTTCTATTCGAAGCTGGGTGCCGAAGTGTTGGGACAGGAGCGCAAGTCGCTGCAGAATTTCCGCACGGCGCTGTGGGGTGGCGCATCGCGGCGCACCTCGTTGTGCCATCGGTAGATCGACGCCCAGATCCACCGGTTGAAGCTGAATCGATTTGAGGGTTCCATGGTCGAACGTTGTAATGGCGATCACGCTTTCCCACCATATCGGTTCTTCGGGGTTCGGCAGCCGATGGCTTTCCATGTTCCCCATAGCTCCCAGCGTGAGTCCAAACAAATCGGTTCCCCGATCGTATACATCAACCGCGGACGGATCGATGGCGCCAGATTGAAATGCGAAATTGCCCAGGCTGTAGAAAATCAATCGTCCTCGATACAATTCAATTCCCCGCAGCTGATGCGGCCCATCTCCGACAACAATGTTTGCGCCGGCGTCGATAGCGGCGCGCGCGAATTGCTGCACAAACTCGGCAGGAGTATCGCTCTCGTTGCTCGGTTCGTGGCTATGGAGCATCACAATAACAACGTCCGCTTTCGACCGAGCGAGTCTGATTTGTGCCAGGACGCCATTGCTGTCTTGCTCGTTCCCCACGAACTCCACAGTCGTTTTCTGTCCTTTCCTGATAACTGTCCCGGACAATATCAGCTGGTTAGGATCATCACTCTTAGCGGAGTGCGTCCCGATGCCGGACCCCCTCAGGGTCGCGAAAGTCGATGGGTCAACGGTAACGCGGGGAGAGTATCGTAAGACACTTACGCCAGGTCGCCCCAGAATTTCGCCTTGTGTAGAAGTCGCTCGCGATTCAGATGTTGCCGATGTTGTGACTGCGATCACGGCTACACGGCGCGGCGCCGCTCCCACATACACCGGTGCCATCGCTTGCTGAAGGTTTTCACCGGACCCAGCATGCAGTACGCCTTCGTGATCGAGGATCTCCCAAGTCTGCTTCATGCCCTCGATACCATAATCGGCCGCATGATTATTGGCGAGGGATACCAGCGTGAAACCAATGCGCCTTAACTCTTTAGCTTCGCTTGTTGTTCCGTACGGCCACCGGGGAATCGAAGATTTTTTGAGCGCCGGAACATTCTTCTCGTCGAGCAGGTCTTGCTCCAAGGTCGTCAGTCCAAGGCTAGCGCCCTTCACAATCTGGGCGACACTCGCGTAGCCACGGTCCGTTTCGTCGGATGGCATCGGCTCCCGTGCAAGCCAATCACCCGTGGCGGCGATGATTAGCGTGTCTCCAGTTCCTCTCAGCTGTGGAGGTGATGCCGGCCGCCTGGAGCCCAGTCGCCAGACGATGAACGCGAGTAGCAGAAGGCAGGCAGCTACCGAAGCAAAACGGATTTTCTCAGCAGTCATACGTTCCATTGTTAAATCATGAATGTGCTAAATCATGAATGCTCTCTGAACGAACCAATACATCGCCAGACACATCACGACCAAAGAGACGGCCTTTTGGAACTGCCGCCGCCAACTTACCGTCGCGATGTAGAGGATCAGTGGAAAAAACACGAGAACGAACGCGAGTTGCCCGGCTTCGACGCCAAGGTTGAACGAAAATAATGACAGTCCAAGATGGAGTCGAGAAAGTTCCATTTCCCGCAAAACGTTCGAAAAACCGAACCCGTGTGCCAGGCCAAAAAGAAAAGTGATTCGGTAGCGCTCGATCGCACGTATACCCAACAAATTCTCCAGGGCCACATATACGATGCTCAGAGCGATGACGCTCTCCGTCAAGCGAGTCGGAAGCACCACGATGTTGAACGTCGAAAGCGCAAGGGTAATGCTGTGTGCCACTGTGAACGAAGTGATGATCTTGATCAGCGACCCAAGACTTGTGGTCACGATCAGGAGTCCCACAAGAAATGCCAAATGGTCGTATCCCGTGAAGATGTGCATAATCCCGAGGCGAAAAAAACTCCAGAACGTCTTCATAGTCGAAGCGTCGTCAGAGGAAAAGACCGCAGTCGGGTTCGCGGCGTTGAGGACTGCTTCATGAATTGTCCCGTTCAGATTCGCACTGGTGAGATGCTGATGGCCCGGTCGCGTAATCTGATAAAGAGTGGAGGTGACACGTAACTGCGTGACCTCCTGGGGGAATTCATAAACGATTTCGGCGTCGAGCATGTGATCTTCGATCACTCCGTACCGTTCAAGAGTGATCTGAATCGGGAGTGCGGGGCCTTGAAGAACGTAGTGCTGTTTGATATCCGCATAAACTCGGCCGATCGAGTTGTCGAGTTCGTCATACGAAATGAAGCCGTTTCCGTTCGCATCGACATAGCCCAACTCGAGAAGATTTAACCTGAATGCGACTCGAACTTCGTGCCCATGAACCTCAAGGCGGGAATCGCTTTGCGATATGTCGTGGCCGCTGACCGATCCAGAAAATGCACAACACAGAAACAGAGCCAGAATCAAGCGAGCAAAACTGGCGCTAGGTCCAGAATCGCTGACCCAGTGAGTTACTTTACGGATGGGATTCCTCACTCGCGCCTCCGCGCCCAATAAAAACGTTTCGCGGCTGTTTCACTGTCAGCGATTCGAAATTCAACCACTTCGCTAGGGCCACTCTCTAGTGCTTTCTGCTAATTTAGACCGTCGGAGCCTCGTGCAGAGCGCGATTTTCAACTCGGCGGTGAGGCGCCGGTCGTGATTGTACTCCTCGGTCCAACGAGCGCTCGATGTTCGCGCCTCCTCCGATACTCAGCCGTCCCGACTTTCACTTCATTTTTCTTTCAAGCTGCGACCTTCTGCTAATATGAAAAATTCTCATGGAAATAAAACAAGGAACAGATGCGATTCAGACAAGCCGATGCCCAGGAGCCAGCCTGCGCGCCGCTGTGGGCATGGAGCAACCGCTCCAGATAATCGGCGCAATTAATGCGTATCACGCCCGCATGGCGGAACGAGTCGGCTATCGCGCCATTTACCTCTCTGGCGGCGGAGTGGCGGCGGGTTCGCTCGGCGTTCCAGACCTTGGCATCTCGGAGCTTGAAGACGTATTGGTGGATGTACGGCGTATCACGGCCGTGTGTTCGCTGCCGTTGCTGGTGGACATTGATACCGGTTTCGGTGGTGCCTTCAACATCGCGCGATCTGTGCGCTCGCTGATTCGCGCCGGTGCTGGCGGATGTCACATCGAAGATCAGGTGCAGGCCAAGCGCTGCGGACACAGGCCCGGCAAGGCAATCGTTCCCAGGGAAGAGATGGTTGATCGAATCAAGGCCGCTGTGGATGCGAGGACGGATCCGAGTTTCGTGATCATGGCGCGCACAGACGCTTTAGCCAACGAAGGATTAAGTGCAGCGCTCGATCGCGCATCGGCATGTGTGGAGGCCGGCGCTGATATGGTTTTTCCGGAGGCCGTCACCGAATTAGATCAGTACCGGGCGTTTGCCGATCTCACGAAGGTTCCCGTACTGGCAAACCTCACCGAGTTTGGATCAACACCACTATTTACTCTCGATGAACTGCGCACTGTAGGCGTAGCCATCGCGTTGTATCCACTCTCAGCGTTTCGAGCCATGAATGCCGCGGCTCTTCGGGTCTATGAGGCCATAAAACGAGACGGCACGCAGAAGAAGGTACTCGATACGATGCAGACACGAGCTGAGCTATACGATTATCTAGCCTATTACGCATTTGAGCAGAAGCTTGATGAGTTATTTGCCCTCGATAAGGAGAAGTAGTGGCAACGGAGAAAGCAGTGGAGTTTAAGCCGAAAAAGTCGGTGGCACTTTCAGGCGTACCCGCCGGCAATACGGCTCTATGCACCGTGGGCCGCAGCGGAAACGATCTGCATTACCGCGGATACGACATTCTTGACCTTGCGGAAAATTGCGAATTTGAAGAGGTCGCATACCTGCTGCTTTACGAAAAGCTTCCCAATCGCGCGGAACTGACTGCATACAAACACCGGCTGCGCACAATGCGCGGTCTTCCGGACAAAGTCAGAACAGCGCTGGAACAGCTGCCGAAGACCGCGCATCCGATGGACGTGCTACGCGCGGGCGTGAGCATTCTGGCCACACTTGAGCCGGAAGCACAGCCTCATTCCGATGAGACGGCGCGTTATGTCGCGGACCGGCTAATGGCGTCGCTCGGTTCGATACTCCTCTATTGGCATCATTTCGCCACTAGCAGCAGACGTATTGCGACGGAAACGGACGACGATTCGATTGGAGGACATTTTCTCCATCTGCTGCACGGCAAACTTGCCGGGCCAGAGTGGGTCCGTGCCATGCATGTATCGCTGATTCTCTACGCCGAGCACGAGTTCAACGCATCGACCTTCACGGCACGCGTAATTGCCGGAACCGGCTCGGACATATTTTCTGCAATCGCGGGCGCCATTGGCGCATTGAAAGGTCCCAAGCACGGTGGAGCAAACGAAGTTGCTCTGGAGATTCAGCAGAGGTACGCATCGCCAGACGGAGCAGACAAGGATATTCGTAGCCGCGTGGCAGCAAAAGAAGTCATTATCGGCTTTGGGCATCCCGTGTATACCATCGCGGACCCGCGAAACGTTGTTATCAAGAGAATAGCCCGCGATTTGTCGCGGACCGCCGAGCAATCAAAGATCTACACGATCGCTGACCGCATCGAGCAAGTCATGTGGGAGACCAAGAAGATGTTTCCCAACCTGGACTGGTTTTCGGCTGTCAGCTACCACGCGGTGGGTATTCCGACCGCTATGTTCACTCCAATCTTCGCGATGGCCCGCACCAGCGGTTGGTCAGCGCATGTGGTGGAGCAGCGCGCTGATGGCAAAATCATCCGACCCAGTGCAAACTACACGGGACCTGACGACCTCCCGTTTGTGCCGATCGAGCGGCGTACATAAGAAAAAGTTTTCAGACTAAAACCTGAAGCTGCACTGCCCTATTACACCCAGAGAGATAATACAAACAAATGTCCAGCCATATTTCCAATGTCCGTCCAGAATTCGATCAGGTCATCGTCGACATCGCCGACTATGTCTTGAAATACACCATTGAAAGCAACTTGGCCTACGAGACGGCACGGTACTGCCTTCTCGACACGCTCGGCTGCGGCCTGCAGGCACTGGAATTTCCTGCCTGTACAAAACTGCTCGGATCAGTTGTGCCAGGCCTTACGATGCAGCGCGGTGCGCGCGTGCCGGGAACCAGCTTTGAACTCGACCCGGTAACGGCGGCCTTTAATATTGGCACGATCATTCGCTGGCTGGATTTCAATGACACCTGGCTCGCGGCTGAATGGGGGCACCCCAGCGACAATCTCGGTGGTATTCTTGCGGTCTCTGACTGGCTCACGAGAAACAGCCGCAAGCTGACCATGCGCGATGTGTTGACTGCGATGATCAAGGCACACGAGATCCAGGGCTGCCTTGCTCTTGAGAATTCTTTCAATAACGTCGGACTCGATCACGTGGTACTGGTCAAGGTGGCGTCCACCGCGGTCACAGCTAATCTGCTTGGGCTGACGCGCGACCAAATGCTGAATGCAATATCGCTCGCATGGGTGGACGGACAATCACTTCGAACCTACCGTCATGCCCCCAACACCGGCTCGCGTAAGAGTTGGGCTGCTGGCGATGCGACGTCGCGGGCGGTAAGACTCGCTTTGATTGCAAAGACCGGTGAGATGGGATACCCAAGCGTGCTGACGGCAAAGACATGGGGTTTCTACGATGTCTCGTTCAAAGGACAGCCATTCCGGTTTCAGCGCCCCTACGGCAGCTATGTCATGGAGAATGTGCTTTTCAAAATCTCGTTTCCTGCGGAATTTCATGCCCAGACTGCGGTGGAGGCGGCAATGACCCTGCACAAGCAGCTTGCCGTAATTGGAAAGACGGCGGCGGACATCGCGCGGGTGACCATCCGCACGCATGAAGCGTGTATTCGTATCATCGACAAACAGGGGCCGCTAAATAACCCAGCGGATCGCGACCATTGCATTCAGTACATGGTGGCTGTGCCACTTATCTTCGGAAGGCTGACGGCTGAAGACTATGAAGACGCAGTCGCAAAAGATCCGGTCTGGGGTAAACGCATCGATAAGCTGCGGGCGCGGATTGTGTGTGTGGAGGATTCACAGCATACCGCGGATTACCACGCCCCGCAGAAACGGTCCATCGCCAATGCTCTCACCGTAGAATTGGCCGACGGCACAGTGCTTCCAGAGGTCGCGGTGGAGTATCCCATCGGTCACCGTCTGCGCCGGAGCGAAGGCGTGCCGTTGCTGATGGACAAGTTCAGGAACAACCTTGTCCGCAGGATTCCAACAGAAGCTCAGGACAAGATTCTTGCTGTCTCTTCTAACCAGGTGCAACTGGAAGCAATGCCGGTGAGCGACTATGTTGGCCTTTACAGTCTTCCATCCTGACCTAGGCTACGCAAAATTCCATCCGCACTCGAACTCAAATTCCGAATGCGAGCGATAGCCGGAAACTGACCACTCCTGGCAGGGCACTTGGGAACGGTCGTAGGACTGATGAAAATCCATACCGATTACGACAAATTCCACGCGCAATTAGATCAAATCGCACCGATCTACCTGACAACCCAACACTGTTTTGATGATCCTAAAGATTGGGAACGCTATTTGTTTTCGGTTGCCGCCCTTACGTCCGGGCAGCGGTTTGGCTGAAATCCTCGAGCCTTCGATGCAACGTGCGTTCATGCACAGCAAATTCTCGCGAGAGTTTACCGAGATCGGTTTCGTCAGACTGGAACCGCCTTTCGCAAACAGAACACTCGTAGGCTCCAATCCAATTTCCATCGGGATACAGCACGGGCTTTAAAAATAACTGCTTCTTTGTCATGCCCAAGTTTCCCACAGGTCGACTCACGGCGCTACCCTGCGGAAATTCAAACTGCACCACTACCGAAAACCGAGAAATCAAGTCGGGGACAATCGGACTCGGGGCCGAAACACGAGTCGCTTTCCTAGGACCCGGGACCCAAACATCTGACATCGGTTTTTTGGGTGACTTCCGTCATGTTTCTTCCTGGGCTCGGTCGGATTAGACTCCGACCATGTCCTCGAAACCGAGCATAAGCCGCATTGTTTGCGCGCAATGTGAGCGCCTTGAATCCGCCTGCGGATGCGAAAAGTATTGCGTCTTCTGCCAGTCGCAAATCGAAGTGTGCCTTTGCGTCGATGGCCTCTACTATTGCCAAGCTTGCCGCGAGGCTTGCGACTACAAGCCAGCGAACTGAACGACACAGCAACCGCTTCGGTCTGGATTGGGTTTGCCCCCACTAACTTGTCGCCTCAAATCACCACCGCTTCTTTATATTCCCCATACACCTTCCGCATGGCATCGGAAATTTCGCCTACCGTGGCATTGGCCTCGACAGCGGCTAGTATCCGCGGCATTAGATTATCTCCCGAGCGTGCCGTATCTTCGACGGCAAGCAGTGCGGCCTTCCAGGCGTCGGCATTGCGTTTTGCTCGTAGGGCCCGCAGGCGTTCTACCTGTTTTGGCTCGAGCGCGGGATCGATGCGCTGGATGGGGACCGGTTTTTCTTCTTCGATCTGGAAGCGGTTCACGCCGACCACTACGGCTTCCAATCGATCGACTGCCTGCTGAAATTCATAGGCGGCGTTTTGGATTTCCTGCTGCACGTATCCCCGTTCGATGGCTTTGAGCATGCCGCCCATGGCCTCGATTTTGTCGAGATAGCAAACAGCGCGTCCCTCGATTTCACTGGTCAGCGACTCGATGTAATAGGATCCAGCGAGCGGATCAATGGTTTGCGGCGCACCTGATTCGAAGGCGATGACCTGCTGCGTGCGCAGCGCGATGCGCGCCGAGGCTTCGGTCGGCAGGGCCAGCGCTTCGTCATAGGAATTCGTATGCAAAGACTGCGTTCCACCGAGCACGGCTGCCATGGCCTGGATGGCTGTGCGCACGATGTTGTTCTCCGGTTGCTGCGCGGTCAGCGTGGAGCCAGCGGTTTGGGCATGGAAGCGGAGCATCCACGATTTTGGATTTTTTGCCTGGAAGCGGTCGCGCATAATCTTCGCCCACATGCGGCGGGCGGCGCGGAACTTTGCCACTTCTTCCAAGAAATTGTTGTGGGCATTGAAAAAGAACGAAAGCCTGGGCGCGAACTTGTCGACATCGAGGCCGGCGCGAATCGCCGCTTCCACATAGGCGATGCCGTTGCCCAGGGTGAAGGCGACCTCCTGCACGGCGGTCGATCCTGCCTCGCGCATGTGATAGCCGGAGATGGAAATCGTATTCCACTCCGGCACGTTCACATTCGACCAGGCAAAAAGATCGGTGATGATCCTCATCGCCTGCTGCGGAGGATAGATGTAGGTTCCGCGCGCAATGTATTCCTTGAGCACGTCATTTTGAACGGTGCCGGAGAGCCGGCGAATGTCCCGTCCCTGCCTTCGCGCAACGGCAACATACAATGCCAGCAAAATCGACGCCGTGGCATTGATGGTCATCGAGGTGGAAATTGCGGTCAGATCAATGCCCTCGAAGAGGCGCTCCATGTCTTCGACGGAATCGATGGCTACGCCGACTTTGCCAACTTCTCCCATGGCCAGCGGATTGTCGGAATCGAGGCCGATCTGCGTTGGCAGGTCGAAGGCCACCGATAAGCCGGTTGTTCCATTGGCGAGCAAGTATTTGTAGCGCTTGTTCGACTCCTCGGCATCGCCCATGCCGGCGTATTGGCGCATGGTCCAGAGGCGTCCGCGATACATGGAGGCTTGCACGCCGCGGGTGTAGGGGAACTGTCCCGGGAAACCGAGGTCGCGGTCGTAATCCCAGGCCGCGAGATCGGCGGGCGTGTAGAGGAGACGTATGGGAATGTGGGAAGAGGTCTCTTCGCCGGGCAGCGGGGCCTCGGGCTTCGTCTCCGATGCGGGCGTCTTTAGATCAGCCATAGATCTGCCATGAAAGACCTGTCATGAAGCTTTGGATTTGTTCTTCTAAACCTTGATCGACGCTCTCCGCTGCCTGGCGGTCTTTAAAGTTAGAGTTAGAGTTAGAGTTAAAGTTCGGCAATCTCCGGTTCAGTTTTTCGTTCGTCTCTTCACCCGCCAGAACGAACTTATCCCGAACCAGGCAAAAGAAACGGTGAAACATACCGCGAGCAGCAAGCGGCCGGGTCCGACCGCATGTCCAGCCTGGTATTTGCCATATTCGCGTAGGCCTGCCATCGCACCGAGGGCGGCGATTGCCAAGAAGGTAAAGCCGGTCACTTCCAGCCAGAGTTGGTGCAACACCCGGCCGAAAGAATGCGCGGTTGTCTCGATCCCCAGAAGCACAGCCCGACCTGTCCGGCTGCGCCTTACGAAGTGGATGGTGGCTCCGTACATCGCTTTGATCTTTTTTATGGTTTGGCCGTCGATCATCGAGAGTCCATTGGTTGGTTCCTACCGCTCGTCACGATTAGTCGATTTTAGCAGCGACCGGGCGTACAATAACTGCGGGCGCCATCACATCCGCATGTGATGTCCCCCATCAGCGGCGTCCGATTCGAGGGGGATTCGTGGATCAGCAACTGAAGCAGCTCATGAAGGAACTGGGAGAGGCAATCAATGAATCGCTTTCCGATTCGGAGCAGATTGCCGAAGTTGTATCCCGCATCAAGGAAGGCGGCTACGATATCTTTCTAGTTCTCGAAGCCACCATCGGCGTCAGCAAACAAGGTGAGCATACGACCGACAAGACTTCTCTGGTTTCCACCCTTAGCACCAATGCCGAGCTCAAGATCAGCGATCAGGATCTGAAGTTTCTTAAATCGCTGCGCATCAAGATCGATGAGGAGGCGGACGACGAGTAGCATCCGGTCGCGCCGGCGAAGGCAGTTCTCTAGCTCGAGTCTCAGATTTTTGCGCGGGCACGGCGTCAGCGGGTTTCGTGCGCAACCGAGAAAAGCCGCCACCGCGCCGATACCCTGTATCTAGTTGGCAGGAGCTTGGCGGATCGCATGAACCGTGGCGCTCCGGGAAGAATCTTCCGATTTCCCACAAATTTTTCCTTCCCCAAGTAGGAAAAACCTTGCAGGCGACCTCTTTTGGTCTGTTAGAATAAATCTTTCTGCCTGTAAGTGGTCGCTTAGCAGCATCTTAAGTGTAGAGAGCTTCCGCCGAAAATGGCCTTCGGCGTGCACTCATAGCAACAGAAGTGTCGTTCTTGGGCCCGTCTCCCGTAGTCTCTAAGGTGCTGCAGGATTGACTACTTCTTTCGACTAGCGCTAAGTAGACAGACACACGAGGGTATCGCGTATGGATTCCCATGCTTCACAATTGACCCTAGGCCTTCTTCCGGAGCCACGCGGACGCTGGGAGAAGTTCGTTCTCAGTTACGGCGTGCAGTCGTTGTTGGTGGCATTCGCTTTGATCGCTGCCATCTTGCATCCCGATGTGATTCTGCAACCCGAGCATGATTACCACTTTGTGAGCCTGGTGGACACTCCGCCTCCGGTGCCCCAAGCTCCCGCGCCGGTCAAGAATTTTCCCGTTCCGGCTCCGAAGATTACCGAACCAGTTCAGCCGCGGCCCGATGCGATGCGCGTTCCCGCGGAGCTAGTCCAGAAAAAAGCTCCTGTTCCAGAGGAGAAGGCGCCAGAAGTAACGCTGGCTGCGAAAAAAGAGGTCTTACCGGACGTAAAGCCGATCATACCCAGGGCACCAGTCAAAACGAATGTGTTCTCTACGGGAAGCTCGGCGACGCCGACGATGGCGGCGGCTCCGGAGAAGGTGCAAACCGGTGGTTTCGGCGATCCGAACGGCGTGCCCAACCGCGATACGCATGGCCATCCGGTGACGATCGCACAAGCGGGCTCGTTTGATATGCCGAATGGTCCTGGGTCCGGCAACGGCACCGCGGGGTCGCACGGCAGTAAGGGAGTGGTTGCCAGCAGCGGCTTTGGCAGCGGCGTCGCTACTGGCGAAGGCTCCGGTGTTTCTGCTTCGCGGAACACGGTTCGCCAGGGCGGCTTTGGTGACGCCGATGTTGTGACCACTTCTCAGCCGAAAGCCAAGTCCGCCGAAGCTGTGGTCAAGACTTTGCCGGCCGAAATCACATTCAAGCCGCATCCGGTTTACACTGATGAAGGGCGACAGCTGAAAATTGAGGGCGAGGTCCTGCTCGATGTTGTCTTTACAGCGACGGGGCAGATTCGCATCGTGAAAGTAGTCCGCGGCCTCGGTCATGGACTGGACGAATCCGCGGTGAATGCCGCGGAGAAAATTCAGTTCAAACCCGCGCTAAGAGACGGGCAGCCCGCTGATTTCGAGGCGGTATTGCACATCGTGTTTCAACTCGCTTCATAGTGTCATAGCCGTTCACGAAATTGCAGCTCACGAATTGCAGACGATGTATCGCAGGTAAAATGAAACAAATTGAAATGTTGCGCTCCCCGTTCAAATTGTTATTCACCCTATCCTTGGCCTTCTGGGCTACGTCCTTGTTCTCGCAGACGACGCCCGACCAAGCCACGCCCGTCCAAACTTCACCCGCTCCGGCTGCGCCGGCCCAGACCTCTCCGCCACCGACCTCACCGACCCAGAGCGCGCCGGAACCGCAGCTATCGACTCGCGATGCCGCCACCCAGCAGGCGAGCAATTCCGCCGCCAGCTTCGATCAGGTGGTCGACCGTGCGATTGAACGCGAACATTTCTTCATGGCCCAGATGAAGCACCTTCACCCTCTGGTAGAGACTTATCTCCAGAATCTGAAGGAAGACAAAGATCTCGGCGCTCCCGTCCCAAGCAGCGACGTTTACTTTCTTGGACGCCTGGATATGAGCGAAGGGACCGATGACCGTACCTTCACGTCCCCGACCACAGCCGGACTCGGCAAACGCATGATCAGCAAGCTGAGCAACGTTTATTCCATGAAGTTCTTGCCCCTCGGTTTCGCACAGATGGTGGTGCTCGATCAGGATTTTCAGCGTAAGTTTTACGATTTCACATTCGTCCGCCGCGAGTTTCTCGGCGAGATCCGCTGCGTGGTAATGGATGTCGCGCCAAAGAAAGACGCCGGCAAGGGCCGCTTCCTGGGACGTGTCTGGATTGAAGACCAGGATTACAACATTGTCCGCTTCAACGGCACCTACTATCCTCATCCGCGAGCCAGTTATTACCTGCACTTTGACAGCTGGCGGGAGAATCTACGCCCTGGCGTTTGGCTGCCGGCGTTGATTTATTCCGAAGAGTCGGATCTCAAGTATCGTCTGGGTCAGACGCTGGATTACAAGGCGCAGACACGGCTTTGGGGCTACAACCTGAAGGACCTCCGCCGCAACTCTGAGTTCACCGAAATCACCGTCGATGCTCCGCAGTCGGTCCAGGACCAGAGTCAAAAAGCACAGGATGCTTCCCCCATTGAAGCCCAGCGGGCATGGGAGCGCCAGGCCGAAACCAATGTAATTGACCGCCTGGAGCAGATCGGCCTGGTCGCGCCGGAAGGTGAAATCGACAAGGTTCTCCAGACCGTCGTCAACAACGTGATGGTCACCAATAACCTCGACATTCAACCCGAGATCCGGTGCCGCGTGCTCATGACCACGCCGCTCGAGTCGTTCACGATTGGTCATACGATCGTCGTGAGCCGCGGCATGATCGACGTGCTGCCCGATGAAGCGTCTCTAGCCATGATTCTGACCCATGAACTGGCGCACATCGTACTCGGCCATCATCTCGACACCAAGCTTGCGTTCAACGACCGCATGTTCTTTCCCGATGAACGCACCTTCGAACGCATGGATTTCGCGCGCGATCGCGGCGAAGAAGAGGCCGCCGACAAAAAAGCCGTCGAATTGCTCGCCAACTCGCCCTACAAGGACAAGCTCAGCAATGCCGGATTATTCCTCAAGGCGGTTCAAGCGCGCGCTCCCGAGCTCAAGAACCTGATCCGGGCGCATCTTGGCGACAGTCTGGTCAACGGCGATGCCACCAAGATGTCGGCCTTGATGACATCCTCGCCGCAATTCGACCCGAAGAAGGCGGATCAAGTCGCGGCCCTTCCTCTCGGTGGCAGGGTCAAGATTGATCCGTGGAGCGATCAACTCGGATTGATCAAGACCAAGCCTGTGGCCATCGCGACCGCGGCCGAGAAGATGCCTTTCGAGGTCACGCCGTTCTTCCCGTTCCTTACCAGGGTCGATAGCACCACTCCAGAAAAAGCGTCTCCGGTGCCCGACAAGTCTGCGGCGGCGCCATCGGGGCAATAGCGTGAGCTTTCGCTTCTAAAGGTGCGCGCGATCGAAAGCTGGGCAATCGAAGGGTCAACGGTCGAGGGGTGCACAGTCGAGGAGCCGGATCGCTTGCGATTTCTCTGGCGCATGCTTGTTGAGTTCCTTCCATAACCTGTGAGCCTCACAGGCTGAAAAACAAGCGCTCGATAACAGCTTCCAGCGTCCCTAACTAAAGTCGATTGTTTGTGATTTGTGCCAGGGTGGCGATCCAGCAGGAGAAATAACAGGCCGATCAGAGGAAGGCCCCTTATCCGATTCTATGGGGCCGTTCATTGCGAGTTGGGCGCGAGTTACTGCGAGCCCATCGAGCTTGAGACCTGCGAGAACACGTTATTGGCGTTGCCCCCAATTAGCCGGACCGTGCCAATTACGATCACCAGGATTACTGCCAGCATCACCGCGTATTCAGCGACGTCTTGGCCCTTCTCCTCAGCCCAGAGTTGACGAATTGCTTTAATCACCGTTGGCCCCCAATCGATGGCACACCCAACTCATTTCGAGCAGTAGTCCGCCGTCGTGTCATTGTAAAATATCGCGAACCGCCCCCTCCGCCCAATAGCACGGCAGTGACCTTGGATGGCACTATGGTGCTACTCCCCGGCCATCGAACATAGACCGCATCTAAGCTATTGATTGCACAACAATTACAGGGCTTCTCACACAATTGTCTTCAGCGGCAGTCCCTGGTTCACGGCAAACAGCGCCAGTTCCAGGCGCGTCGAGACTCCGAGCTTGTCAAAAATATTGCTAAGGTGATGCTTCACCGTGTCCTCGCTGATCTTGAAGTATTCCGCGATTTCGCGGTTGGCATAACCCGCAACCACGGCGGAGACGATCTCCAATTCCCGCGGCGTCAGCCCGAATTTCTTCTGTTTCGACTCCTCACTGGTACTCTGCATGAGGTTGCGCAGGTACTGCACCAGGTTCGAGACGCTGTCCCGACCCACCCAGTACTCGCCAGCCATCACGGCATGAATACTTTTCAGCAAAAGTTGTGTGGCGGAATCCTTGAGCACCACGCCGCGAGCTCCCAACTGCAACGCCTCCACCACCTGCTTCTTTTCGACCGCCGCCGTCAGCAGAATGATGCGCACCGCGCTCACCGCGCCAGTGGGGGTATTCAGATCGCGCAACGCATCCAGCCCGGTGTGGTGCGGCATGGCCAGATCGAGCAGCAGAATATCGGGCTTGATCTCGGAAGCGAGCTTCACCGCCTCGCGGCCATCGCAGGCTTCACCCACGACCTTCATATCGCCCTCCGATTCCAGCAGACGGCGCAGGCCGTCACGGAAAATGGGGTGATCGTCGGCAATCACAATGCGGATGGGATGAGTGCGTTTTTCCATGGTTTGTCGGTCCATTAACTGGCCTTCGATTGCTGGATGATTAATGGCCAGTCTTTCTCGCCGGTGGAATCCGGACTTCCAGCCGCGCGCCATGCCCTGGGTTCGATTCTATCGTGAGTTCGCCCGCCAGCAGGCGTACCCTTTCGCGGATCACCGCCGGCCCCTTGCCGGTCGTCTCCAGTTCCGCGTCCGACAGTGTACCTGTAAAAGAAAATCCCTTCCCGTCGTCCTCAACTGTCAACTGCAGATTACCGGCTCGCTGCGCCAGACGCACTAATACATTGTGCGCTCCGCTGTGCTTGCGGACGTTGACCAGGCTCTCCTGCACAATGCGCGCCAGCTCCCGGCAACCCTTCTGCGCCAAATCCACGCGCTCCAGTTCGCTGACGAACTCCGCCGCGATTCCCGTCTCCCGGCGGAAGCGCTCGACGGTGTCGGAAATAAAACCGAGGAGCCGATCAGCGTTTACTTCAAACGACTTCATCGCCTGCATCAGTTCCCGCAGCTTCAGAACTTCTTCGCGCAGCAATTTCTGGATGCGCCCCAACTCCGCATTCACCACCGGGGCTTGCGTTCCCGATTGTCGCCGCAAGACATCCAGCTGCATCTCGACCGCAATCAAGGATTGAATCGCTCCATCGTGAAGTTCGCGCGCAAAACGGGATCGCTCCAGTGCGCCCGCACGTTCCCGCAGCCGGCGCATCAAATAGACGTTATAGATCGCCGGACCTACCTGCTGCGCAAACTCCTGCAGAAAGCGCAATTCCTCTTCCGGCTCTCCCATCATCTCCGGATCGAAGACAAACACACGGCCCGACCACTCCGACCCGAACAGCAATCCCACGGAAACCATCGCGTTAAAATTCTCCACCCGCGCCAGAGTTTCCAGAAATTCCAGGTTTACATCGCGCAGGCGTGCGCCGTCTCGATCGAGTAGAACATTGCGAAAACCCTTCTTACTGCGCGAGGCGTACACCGCGTCCGCGGGCCAGCCGATCAGATACGCCTTTTCACTTTCCGGCGCAGCTTCGCGCCAGCGCAAGGCTTCAGCACCCTCAGCGCCGCGCTTCACGTCGGCGAGAAAAACGCGGTAGCTGTTGGTCTCCTGCGAAGCACCGATCACTCTGGACGCGCCGTAGATGCTCATGACCTCGCCGAGAATCTGCTGCATGGTCCCGGTAAGTCCTGCTTCGACTCGCGTTGAACCGAGGACGCGGGTGATCACGGCGCGCTCGGCTCGGGTTCTTTTCTGATTCTCCGACATGTAGCCGAGCAAAAGTCCGAGCACGAGAAGAGACACCGAACTCATGAAAAGCTCTTGCGGATCCAGTCCGCGCACACTCATACCAAGGCGCGGGAGATGCACCATATGCAGCCACTGATCCGCTGCCGATTCTAATCCGGCTCGAACCGCGAAGGCTTCGACCCACAGCAGCCCGACTGCTGTCGCCGCAGTGCCCACGGTTTCCCACAGCCCCCAGCGATAGGCGGCCGCGGCCATCACGAACACAAAAAACAGAAAGAATGGACCCTGCTGCGCGGTCGCAAATAAAGAGATCAGGACCGGCCACAGGATATCCACTGCGTGTACCACCAGACGAAAGGCGGTGGTTGAGCGCGGGCGGAAGCGCACGAGCAACATGACGACCACCGCATTCACGAGGTACACGAAGAGCAGCCAGTACAGCCAGCGCGAATAGACAAGCCCGCGAACCGGCTCCATCCAAAGGGCAGGCAGAGCCGCAATCGTCAGCGCCACCCGCGCCGTCGCCAGATAGCGCTCGGTGCGTCGGATTTCACCCGCACTCAGCGGCGCGCGAAAACGCCATAAATCACGGTATCGAGGGGATATCCAGGACAAGTGAATCTCGAGGTGCAACGCTGTGTCTGGTTAAGCAACTAATTCTAAAGGCAATTGAAGGCAAACTCCATGAGCTTCTTGATTCGTTCGTTCATGCCTCCGATCCCGGTACCGGGAGTTACTCTAGTAACCCCTTAAGCTCGACATCTCACTCTAGAATGGGACCGGAGCCGTTTCGCTTGGCCACACTCTCGAAAGTCTGGGTCTCTCTGTTGGTGGCTCTGGTTCTCGCCCAGACCGCCGTCTCTCTGCTCATGCCGAGAAGTCCGGCCCTCACCATTGCCAGCGACTTGATCCAGGGCACGCTTCTGCTCGTCGCTACCGCTGCCTATTTGCCCAATATTGCCCGCTCCCGCTGCCCAACGCTTCACATCCGGCTGTTTTGGATCCTCATGAGTGTGGGCATGCTGTTCTGGCTCACTTACCAGGGGATGTGGAATTATTTCGAAGTTTTCAAGCGGGTGGACGTTCCCGACCCGTTCCTGGGCGACGTTGTGTTGTTCCTGCATCTGGTCCCCATGATCGCGGCACTCGCCGTGCTTCCGCATCTCCGGGAAGACGAGCGGGATGAACGCATACGCATGCTCGACTTCACACTCCTGCTTACCTGGTGGGTCTTCGTCTATGTATACGCCGTAATCCCATGGCAAACGGTGCAGGTGGATGAAACGGCTTACAGCGCGAACTACAACTTTACCTATCTGACCGAAAAGCTCGTGCTTCTGGTTGCGCTCGCCATCCTTGCCTATACCGCTCGCGGCAGCTGGCGCCAGCTTTACGGACAGTTGCTCGGCGCGAGCGCACTCTATGCTTCCAGTTCGTATGTCGCCAACTGGGCCATCGGTCACAAGCTTTACTACAGCGGCAGCATTTACGACATCCCGCTCACCGCTTCGATGGCTTGGATGGCGGTCGCCCCGCTGCTTGCTCTACGACTCGACCTATCCAACTCCAAGCCGTCGCAGCCGATGCTTGGCATCTGGACCCCGCGTTTGAGTATGCTTGCTCTATTCAGCCTTCCTTGGGCCGCGCTTCACTCGGAGCTGAACACGCAGCTTCCGCACTCGGTTAGGACCTTCCGCATCGTCGTGAGTCTGCTTACCATGGTAGTGATGGGCATCGTGGTTTTCTGGCGGCAACGCATGCTCCGGGCGGAATTATCGACGTTCCTTGAAAGGTCCCGCCGCTCTTTCGACGACCTCAAGGAGTTGCAGGAAAAACTCATACAGTCGGAGAAACTGGCCTCGCTCGGCCAGTTGGTGGGTGGAGCGGCGCACGAGATCAACAACCCGCTCACCGCCATGCTGGGATACTCCGATCTGCTCAGCGCATCGAACTTGCCATCGCGGGAACAGCTCCAAGCCGCACAAATCGGAGAGCAAGTCCGTCGCACGACGACGCTCGTTGCCAGCCTGCTCACATTCGCCCGTCAGGCACCTGCACGATTGGCTGCCGTCGATATCAATTCCGTAATGCAGACGAGCGCGCGCCTGCTGGCACCACAAATGGAGGCTCAGGGCGTTTCGATCCGGCTCGAACTTGTGCCTGCGTTACCGCTGGTCCTCGCCGACTCCAATCAGATTCTGCATGTCTGCATGCATCTGGCCGGACAAATCAGCGCACGTCTCGATCGCGAGACAAATTCCACTTTGCTGGTTCGCACGCACAGCCAAGGCAATTTCGTTCTGGTCGATTTTTCGCCTGACGACCCGTCTTTGCGACCATCATCCTATGCGTTGCCGCTCAACTCCGAGGGTGAAAACAAGCCCTCTACTCTTTCGTTGAGCGCTTGCTGCCGCATCGTCGAAGAACATGGTGGCCGTCTCCTGCAGCCTTCGCCTCCTACAAATTTCGCGTTCCGTCTGGAACTGCGGGTCGCTGCAAACTCACTGGGTCGTTCGTCGTTCTCCTTACCGGGGCGGACTTTGGTACGCGACGGTTTGTAGGCTGGTCGTAGACAAGAGTCTCGCCGGTCTCCCGGCGGGCGAGCGGACGAGCCGCACTCTCTACGAGACAGCCGACACAATGTCCACGGTTCTCTTCAGCTGCCCACACGCGGCAAAAATGTCGCGACCGCGCGGCCGGCGCAGGAATGCTGGAATTCCCGCTGCCACCAGAATCTGCTGGAAGGCGAGCACCCGCTCGTGTTCCGGCGTCCGGAAGGGCAATTCCGCGCCTGGATTCAACGCAATCAAATTGACTTTCGCCCTTATGCCCCGCACCAACTCCACTACTTCGCGAGCCTGCTCCGGAGCGTCGTTTACACCCGCTAACAACACATACTCGAAGGTCAGTCGTTCACGGGCCCGCAGGGGAAAGTCTCGTGCCGCTTTCATCAACTCTCGCAAATTCCACTTACGATTCAGGGGCATCACTTCGCTCCGCAGCGCGTCATTCGATCCATTCAGCGAAATCGCCAGTTTCGGGCGCACGCTCTCTTGTGCGAAATCGTAAATCCGAGGCACGATTCCCGCCGTTGACACGGTCATGCGCGACGCTGGAATTCCCACCCCTTCCGCCAGCAGCCCTACCGATTTCATGAAGTTGTCATAGTTCAAAAACGGCTCGCCCATGCCCATGAACACGATGTTGACGCGCTGCAGCGGCGGCTCAACGCCCTGATCTCGAAGCGCGACTGCAATCTGTCCGACAATTTCTCCCGCCTCCAGATTCCGCTTGACCCCAAGCAACGCCGTGAAGCAAAACTTGCAACTCACCGCGCAGCCCACCTGGCTCGATACGCAGATGGTCGCTCGACGCCAAGGCGCCCGAGCCGCGCCGCCCTCCATCTCGTCGCCCGCTTCGCTTCCATCTCCGTTCTCTCCGCCGTCCCCCTCCGGCATCCACACTGTCTCTACCGTCTGCCCATCGCTCAGCTCGACCAGATAGCGAACCGTGCCGTCGCTCGAGACGAATTTGCGATCAATTTTTGGCAGGCCGACTTGCCAGCCTTCGTCCGCCAGCCGAGCGCGGTATGCAAGCGGCAGGGTTGAAACCTGATCCAAGCGGTCAATCTTTTGGCGATATACGGCATCAAATACTTGCTGGCCACGATAGGCGGGCTGCCCCGACCGAAGTGCAAGGTTTGTAAGTTCCTGCAGGCTCAGTCCTAACAGCGAATTGGATGTCTGGCTAAGCATTGAGCGGGTGCGCTGCGGCGGGCATCCTTGTCGGTATCATAGTGGAACGGTGCAGCTCAGAGCGCAAGATTTTACCGTATGTTTAACAAAAATAAGGCAAAACTCCGACTTCGGCCATAGCGGAGCGGATTGTGGGAGAATGGTAGCAGCAACCCGCCTCGGAAATCATATTTGTATCCGATTCCTGCTTAGGAAATTCTAGTAAGGGAACTAATGGTAAAAGAAACCCGCAGCATTCGCCGTCAGGTACTTCCGAACGGCCTCACCGTGATCACCGAGCAGATGTCCCACATTCGCTCGGTCGCGATCGGCATCTGGCTGAAGTCCGGATCGCGCGATGAAGATTCGGAATGGAATGGCATCTCCCACTTCATCGAGCACATGGTCTTCAAGGGCACGGAAACTCGCTCCGCGGAAGCGATCGCCCGCCAGGTCGATTCGATCGGCGGCAATATGGACGCGTTCACGGCCAAGGAATGTATCTGCTTCAATATTAAAGTTCTCGATGAGCACCTTCCGCTCGCCATGGATGTGCTCAGCGATCTCGTGCTTCACCCCGTCTTTGATGCCGGCGACATCGCGAAGGAACGCGGCGTCATCCTGGAAGAGATAAAAATGGATCAGGACAATCCCGACTATCTTGTCCATGAGATCTTTACGCAAAGTTTCTGGAAGGACCACGGTCTCGGCCTGCCTATCCTGGGCACGCGGGATACGGTGAAAAAATTCGAGCGCCCGGTCGTCTCCCGCTTCTATGAACACCACTTCGCTCCCGGCAATCTGATCGTCAGCGCGGCTGGGAACCTCGATCACGAGAATTTTGTCGAACTGGTTACGAAATATTTCGAGCACGTGAAGCCGGCGAAAAACGGCTTGCACTCACCGCAGCCGAAGACTTTTTCGCGGATCAATCTGCGCAACAAGAAATCGCTGGAGCAGGTGCAAATCTGTATCGGCGTTCCTTCCCATCCCATCGCACACGAACGCCGCTATGCTTCCTACATCTTGAACACACTGCTTGGCGGAGGCATGAGTTCCCGCCTCTTCCAGAATATTCGCGAGCGCCAGGGGCTTGCCTACTCCATCTATAGCGATTTGAACCCGTACCGCGATACGGGCTCTATGTGCGTGTATGCGGGAACGTCGCGCGAATCGGCGATCAAGGTGGTCGAGTGCGTGGTCGAGGAATTCCGCAATCTGAAAACCACGCCCGTGCCCGAAGAAGAGCTTCGCCGCTCCAAGGACCAGTTGAAAGGGAGCCTCATGCTCTCGCTCGAATCTTCGACCGCGCGCATGTCGAATCTTGCGCGCCAGGAGATGTATTACGATCGTTTCTATGGGCTGGACGAACTCATCGAACGCATCGAAGCCGTGACGATTGAAGATCTGCAGCAAACGGCCGAAGAATTTTTCCGTACCGAGCAGATCGCCGTAACGATTCTAGGCAATCTCACGGGCCTGAAGCTGACGCGCCATCAGCTTACCTGCTAGCTGAAGCCCCAACCGATCTAGTTCGAGGCTCGTGTTATTGTGCTCTTGAGAGACTCTTACATCGTTTAAACTGCTCTCAAGAGCATGATTGTTTGCAAAATGAAGACTTCTTGCTACATGCTCTTAAGAGCAGGCTAAACGTCCTAAGATGCTCTTGAGGGAATACGATCGCCCGCAATCAACTACTTGCAGCTCCGCCCTACCCCGTCGAACGGGCCATAAACCGGCTCGGCCATAATCTTCGGACGGCCAGAATTCGGCGGAACTACACAATCGAAGAAGTCGCCCAGAAGATCGGGACGGGACCGCGCGCCGTCATGGATGCCGAAAAGGGCAAAACCTCAACAGGCATCGCCGTCTATTCAGCTTTGCTTTGGCTCTACGGTCTGGATCAGCCACTTGAGGATCTTGCGAATCCTGTAAAGGACGAGCAAGGTCTTGTCTTGGCCGGCGCCAAAGAGAAGACTCGCGCCCGTAAGAGCGGGGGCCTCGACAATGATTTCTGAGGCACTTCTATATCACCCTGCCCGGCGCGACATCGGCGACAACAGCGGGCCGGTTTGTGCTGGGAAAAAAACCAACAGGGCGACCCGCTCGGGCGCTTTGTCTATGGTCGGTCGTATCTCAACAACCCTAATGCGGTTCCGATCCGAGAACCCAAGCTGCTTCTGAAACGAGCGCCCTCGATTCTCACCAGCGTAACCCAACTGTGATGGGCGTCACGATGGTCTTGGCGTCGCTGGTATAGGCGCGATGGTAGCGATATTCGACGTAGATCTTGGAATTATGGAGACGCTTCAGGGGCCAGGTTAATCCGCCTCCGTAATTGAATCCGCCGGCATTCAAGGAATGCTGGGACATGGTTTGCGGAACCGCAATGCCATTGTTCGGCTCACAGTTTAAGTCCCACCACAGCCACGCGGGCTGGCAGGGTGTGCCAGCGGGGAGGAACTGGCTATTCACAGAAACACTGCGCCGATAAAAACCTGCGCCGAAAATTCCGTAGAGTCCCACTTTGTGGAAATGGTAGGGCGCATTGACAATGCCATCCAGGCTCACCGACTGCATGTGTCCGCTCTGGTTCGGCAGCGACTGGCCATAGGCTACGCTCCGTTTGAAGTCGAGGCCGTAGTACATATATTCGACATCAGCGCCGAATAAGTGGGTGAAGTTCTTGCCCACCCCGGCCACTCCGTTATAGGAGTCGCCGACAAAGCTGGCGACTTCGCCGCGGCCAAGGCCAAGTCCACCGCCGACGTTATAAGTAAGATGACTGAAATTGAGTTGTGGCAAAATTTGTGCAGGGAGGTCGCAAACGATGAGTGCGCAAAAAGCAAATATCAGCAAAATTCTGTTGCTCAATCTCTATCTCCTGTTTTTCTAGAGCCGGCCATACCGCCCAGCCATGGTTTCTGGCAAGTTTCCGCTAAGATTTTGCCCCGAAAGCTGCTCTTCACGCGCTGTTGTTCAATTAGATGCAAGGGCAGAATAGGGAATACAGCCTTTTTCCTGGACGGTCAGTGCTGTCCTGAGGTCGACGGGGCTGTACGGCTGATTTTTTTCACAAACACAGGCCAGTACTCACGCAGCATGTTTCCACCCGCTCGGCTCGCTAAATCCAGGCCATAACGAAAAAGCGTATCTCCGACGGTGCGATTCCGATCCGGATAGTACACGTTCGCCAATCCTTCGGCCAACAGCGGCCCGCCCAATCTTGACCAGGCGACGCCCTCATGACCATCATCTTTGGTCATGATGAAGACCCGTTGCGCCGAGTACTTCACAGCGTGAAAGAAACCCGGATTGATCTCCGCGTAGAAGCGTGGATCCTCGTGCAGTACGGAAGCAATGATGAATGTCCCGAAGAATTCGCCGGATGCCTCGCGCCCCATATCGGACCCGAAGCGCTTGGCATATCCGTCCCATCCCTGTTCGTAGCCAGTTGGCGAATTATCCGCCTGGCCGACGGCCGAACCGAGCATCGACCAGGTAATAGCGTTCACGGAAATACTGTTGTCGACGAACAACTGGAATTTCTGACCGGTCGAAAGCCGTTCCGTGCTGTAAGCGATGTCGGGGAAAACGATGGACCTTTGCTGCAGCAGATTGTACAAGACCACCGGTTTCGGTGGTACCCGAGTATCCGGAGGCGGAGCTTGACCGGGAGGAGGAAGCGCGGCCGGCGAAGGGCTCGGTTGCGTCTGCGGCGGCGGTGTATCCTGCGCGAATACTCGAGTCATCGTTCCGAGCGCAATCACGCCGAAAATAAGGAACGCGCAAACCTGCGATTGGCGTGAGAATATTTTGTCGAACCGTTTCAGTGGCATCGTTTCAGAGATGCTGATCTTCTGGCGAATTGGCATCGCTTGAGATTACTCAATCGTGAGCCGCGCGGCAAACACTTAAATCCCCCAAGTCGGCGAAAAGACGGAAATTTCGGAATCTGTGCCGACTCTGCTCTGGTTCGGCATCGGTTTCCGTTAATCCTCGACCGGATCATCGCTGACAGCTGTGGGTAGATCTTATTTGCTCATCAACTCCAGAATCCCAGCCATTTCAACTTCGATTCCGGTCTTGAGACTGGGTTCGCGATCGGGCGCGAAGTAAGGGGAATGCGGACCTGGGAGCGCTTCCCCGGTTTTCTTTGCCTCCGCAAATTTCTCGGGGTCGACCGCTCCCAATTCGATCATGACGCTGGGCACTCCGCCGTAGCGATATTCCGAAAAGTCATCGCTCGCCATGAAGGGACGCTCGAGTACGACATTGTCACCTCCGAGGACCTGCTTGAACCGGTCGACGAGGCGGCTGGTGGTTGCAGGATCGTTGTAAACCGCGGCGGTACCATCCATGATTTCAATCAACGGCTTCTTCGGAGCTCCGGCAGCCGCAGCTTCCCCGTCCGCAATTCGCTCGATGGATGCCAGCAAGTGCTTCCGCACTTCATCCTTGTACGAACGCACCGTCAACTGCATCAGAACCTCATCGGGAATAATGTTGTTCTTGGTACCACCGTGGATGGCTCCCACGGTAATCACGGCGGGATCCTGCGGATCAATCTCGCGGGACACGATCGTCTGCCAGCTCAATATGGTGCGCGCAGCGATCACGATCGGGTCGACCGTGTCCTGCGGAGACGCGCCATGGCCCCCGACTCCGTATACAGTAACGTTCACCGAATCGGAATTCGACGCGCTGAAGCCCGACGTGTAGCCGATCTTGCCCGCAGGAAGCCCGTTGCTGTCATGCACGGCAAAAGCGAAGTCGGGTTTGGGGAAGCGCGTGAAAAGACCATCTTTGATCATCGCTTTGGCGCCACCGATGCGCTCCTCGGCAGGCTGGCCGACGTAAATAAAAGTCCCGTGCCAACGATCTTTATTCTGGATCAGCAGCGCGGCCGTTCCGACGCCGATGGCCATGTGCAGATCGTGGCCGCAGGCATGCATCACCGGCACTTCGACGCCGCGGTCATCATGGGTTGTGACGTGGCTGGCGTACGGGAGCCCGGTTTTTTCCGGCACCGGCAAGGCATCGAGTTCGGCGCGCAGCATTACTACAGGGCCTGCGCCATTCCTGAACACGGCGACCACGCCTGTGCCGCCGACTCCGGGAGTGACGTCGTATCCAAGTTTGCGAAGCTGCTCGGCAATCTTCGCCGCAGTCTTTTCTTCGTGATACGAAAGCTCGGGGTTGCGGTGCAGATCGAGATAGAGGGCCTCGACCTGAGGATAAACGGCATCGATCTGAGCCGCTGGAGCGCTCCAAGGCTCGGCGGCCCACGATGTTATGGAGAACGAGACGAGGAGAAGCAGGAGAGGTTTCATGTTTTTCCCGTATGAGTTTTGTGGTGACGGCATTAGACCATAAAAGGTGGGAAGAACGCAGCCGGGCAGGGACGCCCGGCGCTCTCTGCAGTGTGTGGAGACCGAGCTCCGCCCGTCTAGGGGGCAAAGACCCGTTCCCACATGCTGATTATCGTGTCGCAGGAACCGCGCAGTATTGCTCGAAGGCAGCCTTCAGATCGGCGGCAATATCGGAAGCTTCACGGGTTTCGATCTGGTGGCGATGCATCATGTAAACCGGCTTGCCCTCGCGCAAAATTGCAATCGAAGGCGAAGACGGCGGATATCCTGTGAAATAAGACCGGGCGCGTGCGGTAGCTTCGGTATCCTGTCCGGCGAACACAGTCGCGATCTTGCCGGGCTTGGTCGCATTCTGCAACGCCAGGCGGACGGCGGGGCGCATGCGGCCGGCAGCGCATCCGCAAATCGAATTCACGACTACCATGGTTGTGCCGGGTTCGTTCCGCACGAAGCGGTCAACGTCGGCGGCACTGCGTAGCTCTTCAATTCCCAGACGCGTCAGTTCTTCACGCATCGGGATCACCATAATTTCTGGATACATGGACTCTCCTCGAATAATGCTTAGATCCTATCTTACCTTGCCACAGCGATTCCAGAACGTAGCCGCGTTCTCAATATGCCTTCGCAGGCAGACATGAGATGCTCAACGAAACCTGCTCTGTTCACTATAGAGTGAAATCGGCCGGATGACGATTCAGGAAAACGTTCCGCTGGCACCTCTGACTACCTTACGGGTGGGTGGCGCGGCACGTTACTTTGCGGAATTGCGCAGAGAAGACGAGGTTCGCGAGGCCGCAGAGTTCGCGAAAACCCGCGAACTGCCGCTATTTGTGCTCGGCGGGGGAAGTAATTTGGTGATTGCCGATTCCGGTTGGCCGGGGCTCGTGCTGAAAATCGCGATCGGGGGAATCTCAACTCCTGTGGCGAGTCCGAAAACGCCTGAGGTCACGGGCAATGCCGTCCTGTTCAGCGTGGGCTCGGGCGTGCATTGGGATGAGTTCGTGGCGCAGGCAGTGGTGCAAAATTGCGCCGGAGTGGAGTGCCTGAGCGGCATTCCAGGCAGCGTCGGAGGCACGCCGGTGCAGAACGTTGGAGCTTATGGACAAGAGGTCTCCGACACCATCGAATCGGTGCGGGCTTTTGATTGGAAGAAAGACAGCATGGTGGTCTTGCCCAAGCCGGCGTGCGGATTCCGTTATCGCTCGAGCATCTTCAATAGCACCGAGCGTGGGCGCTACATTATCTTGCGGGTGAACTATCGATTGAAGCGTGGCGGCGCTCCGAGCTTAACGTACGCTGATTTGCAGAAGCACTTTGCCCAGCGTCTGGCGCAGTCTACCGATAAAAAGACGCTGCCGTCACTTGCCGAGGTACGCGAGGCCGTGCGCGAGATACGGCGAGCGAAGGGCATGTTGATCGTTCCCGGAGATGACGATTGCTGCAGTGCCGGATCATTCTTCAAGAATCCCGTACTCGCCGAAGCACAGTTCAACGAGCTATCCGAACGTGCCTCGTCGAAGGGGCTTGAGATTCCGAGCTATCCTGCGCTTGCCGCCCAGCACAAAGTTTCGGCAGCGTGGCTGGTGGAGCATTCGGGGTTCGCAAAAGGATTTGTGGCAGGCGCGGCCGGGATTTCGCACAAACATGCGCTGGCGCTGATTAACCGGGGAGACTCGAAGGCGAGCGATATTGTCAGGCTCAAGGATGAAATCCAGCGCGGCGTACGGGAAACGTGGGGAATTCTGTTGGAGCCGGAGCCGGTGTTTGTGGGATTTTGAGCGCGGACCGGGGGCTCGTTCGATGCTTCAGGGTTTCGATGACTCGATCAATCAAGCGCGGCAGGCGGCCGATCCCGCAGCGACGGAATCCCCATGCTGACCGAGAGGGATCGGCTAGCGCGAAATCCGCTCCGCAGATTCCTCGGCCAGCTCGCGGGCGCGCCGGAATATCTTTTGGAACATGTCTTTGGTGAGTTTGCCTGTCTGCGTGTTTTGATTCGACGGATGGTAGGTCGCCAAAAGAACGCGTCCATCGGGCATCGGGTATTCGGCACCGTGGCGGAATTCATACTCGCGCTTTCTCGTAATCGTCTTTTTCTGCATCATGTAATTGAGATAAGCCTCGAACGCAATCCGTCCTAAGGCAACGATGACGCGCAGATCTTTCAGTCCTTCGAACTCGCGCTCGAGAAATGGAGCGCAGTTTGCCAGTTCTTCGGGCAGGGGCTTGTTGTCGGGCGGCGCGCAGCGGGCGGCGGCGGTGATGTAGAGGCCGGTCAGAACTTGACCATCGTCGCGGGAGATCGCGGTCGGCAGCAGAGCGAATCCGGTTTCGTGCAGCACCGGGTACATGAAGTTGCCGGAGGCGTCGCCTGTAAAAGGACGGCCGGTACGATTCGAACCGTGAGCGCCGGGAGCGAGTCCGAGCACGAGAACACGAGCGTGTGGATCTCCGAAGCCGGGAACGGGCTTGCCCCAGTACTCGTGGTCGCGGTACGCGCGGCGTTTCTCGCGGGCAATGTGTTCCCGATATTCGACCAAACGCGGACAGCGCGTGCAGGCGACGACTTCCGCGTTGAGCACTTTGAGCCAGTTGAGGAGGGCCATTCGCATGCAATTGTAGTGGGTGGGCGGCGCGGGCGCCGTTGTCGACGCACGACGGCCAAGGCAACGCACCCGAGAGGTGTGTCTTTGCCAGGACCTTGCGATGAGCAACGCTTGCCACACTCGACCGGGACTCGTTACTTTAGTGGGTATGAAATCGCCCTCCGCCGTTTGACGTTGCTCTTCGATAGTCTTTACACTCAAGTCACGGCATAAAGCGTTGCGGCTGAGCATTTCTCGGACTCCGCCGCCGCTGCCGGGCTGGAAAGGTAACTGTGAGCCCTGCTGAGATCAAAGATAGTACGAAGGAAAGTGCGAACCCAGAAAGCGCCACCAAGCGCGAGATTCAGGTCGAGATTCCGGTCGAGGATGTCAATCGGCAGACCGAGTCGCTGATCCAGAAATATCAGAAGGTAGCGCACATTCCCGGCTTCCGGCGCGGCCATGTTCCAGCATCGATTATTCGCCAGCGTTTTTCAGAAGAGATCAAGACCGACATGGTCGAAGCGCTGATCCCGCGCTTCTTCCGGCAGGAAGCGGAGCGACTGAGCCTGCATCCGGTATCGCAGCCGCGGGTGACCGACCTGCACCTGCACGACGGCGAACCGCTGCGCTTTAAGGCGGCTTTTGAAGTTCTGCCGGAAATCAAGCTCGCGGGTTACAAAGAGCTTCGCGCCGATCGACCTGAAATCACGGTTTCTGAAGAGGACGTAGAGAAGGCGCTTACGGAACTGCGCGAGCGGCAGGCCAGTTTCAATCCCGTCGAGGGCCGCGACCTGGCCGATGGCGATTTCGCCCAAGTGTCGCTCGATGGCACTCCCAAGGCGGTGGAAGGAAAGGCCGGCGAAGGGCAACCGGTTCACATGGATGAGGTGCTGGTCGAAATCGCAGGCGGCAACACGATGCCGGAATTCAGCGAAAACCTGCGGGGAGCGAATCCGGGAGACGAGCGGACCTTCGATGTGAACTATCCGGAAGACACCGAGGACAAGCGACTGGCGGGCAAGACATTCAGTTATGCGGTGAAGGTGCAGGCGATCAAACAGAAGAGCTTACCGGAATTGAACGACGAGTTCGCCAAGCAGCTGGGCGAATTCCAGACGATGGAAGATGTGCGCAAGGCGATTCGCGAGCAGATCGAAGCCGAGCGCAAGCACGAGGCGGAACGTGCCGCCAAGGAAAAGCTGGTGGGAGAGCTGATTCAGCAAAACGATTTCGAGGCTCCCGATTCGCTGATTGAGCAACAGATCGACATCCGGCTGGAGCGGGGATTGCGAGCACTGGCGGCGCAAGGTCTGACCGCCGAGCAGATGAAGAAAATGGATTTGAACCGGCTGCGCGTAGGGCAGCGCGAGCAGGCGATTCACGATGTAAAGGCTGCGCTGCTGCTAGAAAGAGTGGCGGAGGAAGAGAACGTGCAGGTCAGCGATGAAGAGTTGAACCAGGAACTCGAAGCGCTGGCCAGACAATCAAAACAGACATCCGAAGCAGTGCGAGCTCGTTTGACACGGGATGGGGGCCTCGATAGGATACGAACAAGAATCCGCAACGAGAAGACCCTCGAATTTCTGTATCACCAGTCCGCTTGATATTGACACAATGCTGCGGACCATTTCGATCCTCCCCTGAGCCGCGAGAGACCGACTTCTGGGTGGGAGTGTGGAAAGGGCGAACGTGAATTCCAAAGACGCACAAATGATGCTGGTGCCGATGGTGATCGAGTCGACCGGCCGCGGCGAACGGGCCTATGACATTTATTCCCGGTTGTTGCGGGACAACATCATTTTTATTGGCACGCCGATTGACGACAATATCGCGAACCTGGTCATTGCGCAGATGCTGTTCCTGGCGCAGGAGGATCCGGAAAAAGATATCCAGCTCTACATCAACTCGCCGGGTGGGTCGATCACGGCGGGCATGGCGATCTACGACACCATGCAGTATGTGAAAAATGACGTGACCACGATCTGTATCGGTCAGGCGGCATCGATGGCGGCTCTGCTCCTTTCAGCGGGCGAAGCCAAAAAGCGGCTGGCACTGCCGAATTCGCGCATCCTGATCCACCAGCCTTCGATGGGCGGGCTCTCGGGACAGGCCACCGACATTGACATTCATGCGCGAGAGATTCTCCGCATGCGCGAGATTACTAATCAGTTACTGGCCAAGCACAGCGGCCAGAAGCTGGATAAAGTGGAGAAGGACGTCGAGCGCGACTTCATCATGAATTCGCAGCAGGCGAAGGAATACGGAATCATCGACGATATCATCTATAAGACGAGATAGAGGGTATGATCGGCAATTCGTGACTCTTGTCACGAGAAAAGGAGTAAGGCCGAGTGAAAACCAGATCGGGCTCAGAAGAGATGCTGCGCTGTTCGTTCTGCCACAAGTCGCAGGACGCGGTCGCAAAACTCATCTCATCGCCGAGCGATTATCCGCGGGCATACATCTGTGACGAGTGCGTGGCGGTCTGCAACTCAATCCTCGAAGACGACCGCACGGCGACTCCTTCGGCTGCGGTTCCGAACCAATTGCCGAAGCCGCTGGAAGTGAAAACCTTCCTTGACGAGTACGTCATCGGGCAAGAGCAGACCAAGAAAAAACTGGCCGTCGCCGTCTACAACCATTACAAGCGCATTTACATGAATCGCCAGCGTACCGGCGATGGCGTGGAACTGACAAAATCGAACATCCTGCTGATTGGGCCGACGGGCACGGGCAAGACGCTGCTGGCGCAAACGCTGGCGCGCATGCTCGATGTGCCATTCGCGATCGTGGACGCCACCACGCTGACCGAGGCCGGCTATGTGGGCGAAGATGTCGAGAACATTATTCTGAAGCTTCTGCAGGCGGCCGAGGGCGATGTTAGCCGCACCCAGACTGGCATCATCTACATTGACGAAATCGACAAGATCGGGCGCAAGGACGAGAACCCATCGATCACGCGCGATGTGTCGGGAGAAGGTGTGCAGCAGGCGTTGCTCAAGATTCTGGAAGGCACGATTGCGAATGTGCCTCCGCAGGGTGGGCGCAAGCATCCCCACCAGGAATTTACGCCCGTCGATACCACGAACATCCTCTTCATTTGCGGCGGCGCGTTCGTCGGCCTGGAAAAGATTATTGGGCGGCGCATCGGCAAGAAAGCTCTCGGGTTCCGCATGGGAGAGGACGACGAGACCGAGGCTGGCCTGGCCTCGAAGCGCAACTTCGAACTCGTGTCGGAAGCGCAGCCGGAAGATTTGATCAAGTTTGGGCTGATCCCCGAGTTTGTCGGCCGCCTGCCGGTCATGGGCGTCTTGCAGCAACTCGACGAAAACGCGCTGGTCGAGATTCTGACGCGTCCAAAGAACGCGATTGTGAAACAATACCAACGGCTATTCGAGTTCGAGAATGTTCGGCTGAAGTTCAGCGACGATGCCAATCGGGCAATCGCGCGCCAGGCCATGGCCCGCAAAGTGGGTGCCCGCGGGTTGCGCATGATTCTCGAAGAGCTCATGCTGGAATTGATGTATAGTCTCCCCAGCCAGAAGAAGGTCAAGGAGTTTGAAGTAACCCGCGAGATGGTCGAAAAGCGGAACGTCTCGCTGGCTATGATCGAGAAAGCGGCAAGCTGAGACAAAAGAAGCTCCAAAGGAAGTAAGCGAAACCTACCCAGAGACGGGAGACTGAGTTGTCCAACCCCAAAGAAAAGTTCGAGAGCAAGAAACTACCGATGATGCCCATTCGGGACGTGGTCATCTTTCCTTACATGATGACTCCGTTCGTGGTGGGCCGGGAGTCGAGTGTTCGTGCGCTCGAAGAAGCTCTGGCCAGCGATAAGAAGATATTTCTTGCGACGCAGCATGACGCCAGCATCGACGAACCGAAGGCCGGGGACATCTTTCAAGTTGGCACCATCGTCAACATCGTGCAGAGCCTGAAACTTCCCGATGGCAATATCAAGGTACTGGTCGAGGGCATCGAGCGCGGCAAGATTCTGCAAGTTGTCGAGACCGAGGGCTATCTGCAAGCCACCGTACGGGTGGCGCGTTATGCTACCGAGACTACGGCGCAGATTGAAGCCGGCATGCAGCGTGTCACCGGCATGTTCGAGCAATATGTAAAACTCTGCCAGTCGCTGAACTACGAAACCATGATTGCAGCCGTGCGCATGGAAGATCCGGCCAAACTGACCGACACCATTGCCGCCAACCTGCAACTCTCCATCGAAGAAAAACAGGGACTGCTTGAGATTTTTGATCCTGCGGAACGCCTGAACCGGATTGGCGACGTGCTCGACGTCGAAATCGAAAAGCTCAACATGGACCGCACCATCCAGTCGCGGGTCAAGCGGCAGATGGAAAAGGCGCAGAAAGAGTATTACCTCAACGAAAAGATCAAGGCCATCCAGAAGGAACTGGGGCGCGGTGAAAAGAGCGAATTCGACGAACTGAAGAAGAAGGTCGAAGCCGCGGGCATGCCGAAGGAAGTTCGCGACAAAGCGATCCAGGAACTGAAGAAGCTGGAAGCGATGCCGCCCATGTCGGCGGAGTCCACCGTTTCGCGCAACTATCTCGATTGGCTGCTGGCCGTGCCGTGGAAGAAGCGGTCCAAGGAAATTCGCAACATCTCTCGCGCCGAAAAAGTTCTGAACGAAGATCACTATGGCTTGGAGAAAATCAAGGAGCGCATCCTGGAGTTTCTTGCCGTCCGCCAGTTGGTGAAAAATCCCAAGGGCTCGATTCTTTGCTTTGTCGGACCTCCGGGCGTAGGCAAGACTTCGCTGGGAATGTCGATTGCCAAGGCGACCGGACGCAAGTTCGTGCGCATGTCGCTCGGCGGCGTACGGGACGAAGCGGAAATCCGCGGCCATCGCCGTACCTACATCGGCGCTCTACCCGGCCAGATCATCCAGATGATGAAAAAGGCCGGGACCAAAAACCCGGTGTTCATGCTGGACGAAGTCGACAAGATGTCGATGGATTTCCGAGGCGATCCCTCGGCGGCGCTGCTCGAGGTTCTCGATCCGGAACAGAATTTTATGTTCGTGGATCACTATCTCGACGTCGAATACGATCTCTCGCAGGTTTTTTTCGTGGCCACGGCGAATGTGATGCACACCATTCCACCGGCGCTGCAAGATCGCATGGAAGTGCTGCGCCTCCACGGCTATACCGAACCGGAAAAAGTTGAGATCGCCAAGCAGTTTCTGGTGAAGAAGCAGATGCTACAGGCCGGTTTGACGGAGAAAAATATTCAGTTTTCTGACGACGCCATCCGGCAGATTATTCGTAGCTTTACTCGCGAAGCTGGGGTACGAAATCTGGAGCGCGAAATTGGCAACGTCTGCCGCAAGGTTGCGCGCAAGGTGGTGAAAGAAGGTGCGAGCTTCTCGGCTGCGATTCAGGCGGACAAGGTCGGCGACTACCTTGGTGTGCTGAAGTTCCGTGACACATTGGCTCACGAGAAGAGCGAAATCGGGCTGGTGACGGGCCTGGCCTGGACCGAAGTTGGCGGCTCGATCCTGAGCACGGAAGCCACAGTGGTCGATGGTAAAGGCAAGCTCACGTTAACCGGAAAACTAGGGGACGTGATGCAGGAATCGGCGCAGGCCGCTATGTCCTACATTCGCTCGCGAGCGGCGCGACTTGGACTGCCCCGCGACTTTTATCGTAACCTGGATATTCATGTGCACGTACCAGAAGGGGCGATTCCGAAGGATGGACCGTCGGCTGGGATCACGATTGCGACTGCTTTGGCGAGCGCTTTGAGCCGGATTCCGGTGCGCCGCGATATCGCCATGACGGGCGAGATCACGCTGCGCGGCAAGGTATTGCCGATCGGCGGACTAAAGGAAAAGCTTCTGGCCGCGCATCGCGCCGGGCTGTTTGAAGTGATTCTGCCGCAGGAAAACGAGAAGGATGTGGCAGAGGTTCCGGAGAACTTGCGCACCGCTATGAAGTTGCACTTCGTGGACAACATGGACCAAGTGCTAACCATCGCTCTCGAAGGCCCACTGCCGCAGATGCCGGCGGAAGCCGAGAGCATGGCTCCGATCGCCACGCCACCGGCGGCGGAGATTCCGACGGCCCGCCAGTAGGCTCCGGCAAATACACCTACAGTCGTAGCATGTGTCTGGTCCTCTGAGTTCCGAAATCGGAGTTGCTCCGATTCGGGTCGACAGCCGAGCTTCGACCCGCGACGTGTTTCCGACCCGCCAGAAGTGTTTCTGGCTGCAATGGTTAAGAAAGAGGCAGTCTTCGAGTCGCCCCGAAGACCGCCTTACTACTCCCTTACGTCTCCGCGCCCCTAAGCAGCCTTTTCCGCGCGGGGATTGACGCGATCCGCGATCGTCGAGAGCACCTGATCCGCATGGTGCTCTTCTTTCAAAGTTTGCTCCAGCAATTGGCTGTCGCTGGTTTCCCCGAGAATGTTCGCAAAGCTGCGCAGGGCCCCATAAACGGCCATCTCATAGTGCTCCACGCGCTGCGCGGCGGCGATCAGCGCCACATCTCGCACTGATTCGTCGGACGCATCCTTGATCATGTCTTCCGCTTCGTCGACGAGTGCCGAAAGGACTTTGCACTTGCTCGACTTAGCCTCGCCAGTCTCCTTGTGCAGAATCTGTTGCACCCGGCTCACTTGAGTCTTCGTCTCCTGCAGGTGAGATTGAAAGGCCTGTTTCAGTTGACCGTCGGTCGCCTTGTCGATCATTTTTGGAAGAGCGTCGGTAATTTGCTGTTCCGTGGACAACACCATTTGCAATTGATTGATGTAGAGCTTCCGCAAACTGTCGAGATTTTCTGAAAAAAACTTCACAATTGGACTCCTTAAATATATTTTTTTGTTCGCTTCTTAACTCCGTTGCCGCCCCTTGTGTCGTTGCGGCGGATCGATTGATTCCTGGCTTTACTTTGCATCGGGCAGCGGCAGGCGGCAATAGGGCAAATGCCGTAAGGGGCAGGCGCAGAGAGGCATGACGTAAAGCGATGCAGCGACTCAATCCCGACTGGAGAATCGGTCGGGGCCTGCGAATATTTCTGCAATTACGGCAATTTAATTGTGGTTAATAATCTGAGCGGTAATACTCACCTTGTAACAAAAGGTTGGACGACCCGAAAGTGTGGGCGACAACCCTGGGCGAACCAGAGAACCCATGCTGAATGAATGCAATTGGAGCCCCTGGGGCGATTTCCAGCGAAACTGCATGGCTTGATCGCTCGCGGCTCAGCGTCATGCGTGTCGCAACTTGTAACTGCAGCGATAGCGGGCCGGGAGCAGCCACTCAAGGGATTTCGGGGACTTTGCAGCTCTTCAGCGCCATGATTGCATAGGCGGTCCCCATGTTCGAGAGATAGTTTTTAAACTGATCGGAGCATGTGGATGGCGTAAACCAGCGGCCCGAAGTGCGCTGGTGTGTCTCGATCCAAGCGATTGCATTTCGGATGGGACGATCCCGGAGCCCGTAACCTGCCTCACATAGCGCCATGGTGGTTAGGCCGGTTGCATACCCATCACTTGGTCCTTTCGGATCATTCGTCGCTCCATCATGGCGGGACCAGCGCCCCAGCGCAGGCAAAGTCCAGCCACCATCGGCGTTTTGCAGCTTCAGCAGCTCTTTCTCGATGCGCGCTTGCTCGTGAGCCGACAGCAATCCTGGTGTCCTGGCGGAGGCCCAAAGCAATACTGCTCGCTCATGAGCATTCTGCGGAATGTTGTTCCGAAGGAAAGATTGGAGCTTGACGAAGCCATCGTGTGCGGCTGGCGTCTCATAGTAATGGCCTGGTGCATAACCTATTCCGAGTGCGACCAGTAGGGAGACGTAGTATTGGTCTCGTTCCAGGAATGGCAACATGCCGTCAAGTGAATATCGCCATGCGCCGTCGGGATCCTGCGTGGTCCACAAATAGTCGAACATTTTACGCACGTCTGGATCCAAATCGTGACCGGCTGTCGCGTCATTGACGGCCAAGGCGCTTGAGGCAGCTGCGATCAAGAAATTAGCGTTTTTCCCGGGATTTTCTTGCTGCTTGCTGGCAAACACCTTGACGGTTGAACGGATTTCTTGCATCGCTGCAAAGTCGCCTCTGAGCAGTGGGCGCACCATAAGGTACGGGACGTTGGTGTGGCAGGTCGCACACTTGTTCTGCCGGGTCCATTGGAGCGACGCATCGTCAAGAAACGCGATGGCTCGCTGCTCGTCGAAGTGGCCGAGGATCGGCTCCGTGTTTGTCGCTCGTGGCAATCCCTTGACCCACAGCCGCTCGTACGCTGCCCAATCGACGGGCGCGGTGTCATTCGGGAGAGGGCGGGAATCTTGAGCACAGCATGCACCCACCGACGCGAAAGCTATCGCGAGAATGCACAGACATTTCCAAGCTGTCATAGTTACACACAGTGCTTGTTTCTTAACTACAGAGCGGAGATGCGTTTCTGCCACATAGGACGAGCGTCCCCATGCCTCGCCCATCCCACCTTCGCCTATAAACGAGATAATCTCGTACCACCCAGGCTGCTTGCCGGGAGATGAACATCACGCCTGATCGACACTATCACAGCAGTGACCGGCCCGATGCTATTTGCGCCTGAATGTCCCAAGCCACCGCCTATGGGGAAGTAGCCCAGTTCAGGCGAAGATCCGTCAAAGGGAAAGGTGGACGGCTACACAGTCTAGCGCGAAAAGACCACCCCGTGTGGAAGACCCGATCCCTTCCATCCGTGCGGCCAATTGCGATCGGCCATGTCAAATCCGGGTTTTCCGCCGGCATCATGAAACGCCTCATCGAGGCTGAGCGCGCCCGTCGCCTGGTCCAGTTTCAGCAAATAAATGCGCGACTCTACACCTGTGACCACCAGCCGCTGCGTCTTTTCGTCCCAACTGGTCCAGTGCGAGAAGAAAGTATCGTCCATCGTAAGCCGCGAAGCCTCCACAGGCTTCATCCCATTTGCGATGTCCAGCGCAATCACGCCATGGACCAGCGGCACACTCTGGATCAAATAATGCCCAACAATAGTAGGCACGCCGCAGAATGATCCGGGAAAAGTGTAGACCAGCTTGGCCGACGGCTCGTCCTTGTCAATGTTGCTGATGCGCTCAATCCCACAGCCGAGCGTCTGCACGTAAACCGCCCCATCCGGTCCAAGGCGTGGCTCTTCCGGACTGACGTGGCCATAGTGATTCTCACCCATGTCCAGATAGGCCGTTTTCATCAACTTCAAGTCGGACAACCGAAACACTTGATACGTTACGCCGCTAAAAACATTCTCATTGTGCATCGAGGAGTTTGTGACCACTACCCGGTCAATCCCCGGAAGCACGACCAGGCTGTACGGCTCAAGCAGCGCGTTGGGGAACGCCGGGTCAGCCGAACTCGCAGAGCGAATGACCTTCCCTTGGTCGTCGATTTCTACCAGTCCTCCACTGTCGCCTATCTGCTGCTTGCCCATGTTGGCGTGCGCATGCTGGAAAGAAACCAGCACGTGACCGTTGGGCAACCGCAGGTAGGAATGCGGATGCATATAGCCGTCCATATCGGTAAACGAGGTCACGATCTTTGGGTGCAGCGCGTCGCGCACATCGAAGATAAACGTGCGTCCGGCATCATGGTCGTTCGCGAACAGCATTCCACTCGCAGGCATCACGTATTCCGTGTGATGCACACGTACCGTTTGCTGGTCGGTCACCAGAGTCGTGATCAAACGTCCGTATGTCTCAGAAGCCGGATCCGCATCGATGACTGCGAGAAAATCATTGCCTTTTTTTGCGACATCGCCAGTCCAGGCAAACATGTAGTGTCCCGGAGCCTTCGTCTGTCCCTGGGACTGCGCAGGTAGAACGAAGGCGCAAAAGACCAGGGAAAGTGCGAGCAGGACACGCCGCATCGAAACCTCCGCAAGTTAAATGCCATTGCTAATCCGGAAGCATATCAGATCGATGATGTTCGACGTTCACGCACTTCGTATTCGGGATTCTCCCAAAAGCCGCTGACGGAAAATGACGGCGCCGATCCCGAAAATCTGCTGCTCTGGGTGAATCGCCGTCTAACCGGAAATTGCTACTTGGAGGCCAGGCTGTTCAGGACGGACGGTTCGTCGCGGGTGGGTCGTACTCCTGAGCTATTGTTTCAATCTGCGCGTCATATATAAGAACAGGATTGAACCTAAAATGGCAGAGAGGCCCGAACACAAAAGCGTTAACCCAAAGTTAGATCGGAACCGATCAACAGTATGGCTTAGAATTACCCATAAAAGCACAAGCAGGGCTGACATCACCTGCCCGAGGCGCTCCACTCTTCGATTGACATGATCTGATTTCTCCATCTTCTGACCTCCTGGGAGCGATCTTCGTTTGCTGTAAGCAAATATCACCGCAACACCAAGCACGGTCAATCCTGCTCCAAGCGCGGTTACGGCCTGATGATATCGAAACAGCGTAACTCCACGGTCAAGCGTAACCCAGACATATGTCGCCGCAAAAAATGCCACAATAAACTTCATCAGCCAGTCTCCTTATGGAATCTTCTGCCATGCGGCGATAGCTTTATCGTCTTACTGCGAAGCATCATACCTGTTGAGAAAGTTGCCAGCCACCGCTCCGAGAGCTGTAGTCCCGAGCGTTGCTCCAGCAGGGTTCGCCGGACGGTCAATGGTCAGGATCTTCGGGATGGCTTGGCAAAGGCAAATGAACGCATCAATACCTTGACGATGCTTCGTCCAATTGTCTAGTGCAGAGCCACCTTGCCGGTCAATTCGATGTCGGCTGCGGAACGCGCAACGAATAGATCGAAGTCTCCGGGGGCGAGCGTCCAGACATGTTGGTTGACATCAAAATAGGAGAAAGCGCGGCGGTCGAGTTTGACAGTTACCGTCTTGGTCTCGCCAGGAGTTAGATTCACTTTCGCAAAGCCCTTCAGTTCCTTCACCGGCCGAGGGACGGGTGCATGATGGTCGCCAACGAATATCTCCGCGATATCCGCGCCGGCGCGAGCGCCAGTGTTAGTAACATCGAAGGTGAGAGTAACTTGCTGGTCCGTGTCCTGTTGGTTCTGTGATAGGGGAGTAATCATCAGGTTCTTATAGGCGAAGGATGTATACGACAGTCCGTAGCCAAACGGAAACAGGGGCTTAGTGGAGGACTTATCGAAATGACGGTAACCGATAAAAATCTTTTCGCTGTATTCGACCTTCTTACTGCCGGCTTTAGGATAGTAACTGTCATGCGACGCATTATCCTCCCAGCGGCGTTCGATCGAAATCGGCAGGCGTCCCGAGGGGTTGAACTCTCCGAAAAGGATTTGGGCCAAAGCGTCGCCGCCTTGCTGGCCGGGATACCATGCTTCGAGAAGCGCTGGTATGTGATCGACCCATGGAGCCATATCAACGCCTCCACCGGAAGTTACTACGACGATCGTATTCTTACTAACTTCCGCAATCTGGTTAATAAGTTCGTCCTGAGCCGGAGGCAGACGAAACATACGATCGCCGCTTTCGCCTTCGCTCTCGGGGTTGAATCCGGCGGCGATGATCACGGCATCGGCGCGAGCAGCCAGCGTTTTCGCCTCCGCGGAGACTAGCGTCTCAGGACGGACAATGCCGAGATTGGCCACGGCTTTACCCCAGACCCTCTCGGCGCGGTAGTCCATTTCGATTTCATGCGGACCCGCGGCGAGCGTGACGGGAACCTCGCCAACGAAAGCATACCATTGTGTCCAGTTATCCAGCACGAGCTTCTTGTCGATATAGAGCCGATAGCCGCCGCTTTCGCCAGGGCCCTGGACGAATGCAAGGTATTGTCCGGGAACGCTCGGTGTGAAGAAGCCAGTCCATCGAATTGAGATATTGTTGTTTGTGACGTCCCCTTCGCGGGCGGGTTCGTAGTGGACGTGCTGCTCGTCTCGCACCATCGCAGGCGGCCCAGTGAGATTCACATTATCGAAGATCTCCATCTTCAGGCCCTTCTTGCCGCCTGCAGCGTCGGTCGTAAACTGTGTCTGCCGCGCCATTTCGTCAAGCGTCGGTATTCCGGGAGCGTAGTAGACCTTCGCGCTATCGCCCAGGTAGTTCGAGATGCCCTCGAGAAAGCTCACAGGCGTGAAGGACTTGGCGTCCGCGCTGCCTCCGCCGGCCGGTTGCGCGGGATAGGCGTCAGGACCGATGACGGCGATGGACTTGATGTGTCCTTTTTCGAGCGGCAGAATATTTCTGTCGTTCTTGAGGAGAACCATACCAGCACGAGCGGCTTCCAAGGTAGTCTGCTTTCCGGCAGGATTCAGCAGTGGCATCGCCGAATCGGTTTGATCATGGTCAAGCCATCCGAATTGGATTGCGGTTCGCAGGATGCGGCGGACCTTATCGTCGATGGTGGCCTCGCGGACCGTCCCGGCTTTGATGGCCGGCAGCAGACTCTGGCGGTTCATGAACTTCCCCGAGGGCATCTCCAGATCGAGACCGCCATTGGCGGCGGCGACGGCGTCATAGGTGGCGTCCCAATCCGACATGATGATTCCAGAAAAGCCCCACTCTTTTTTCACGAGATCATTGTTCAGGGGGCCGTTCTGGGTCATGTGCTGGCCATTGGTCAGGTTGTAGGAGTCCATGATGGCTCCGACATGCGCCTCTTTCACGGCAGCTTCGAACACGGGAAGATAAATCTCGCGCATGGTGCGTTCGTCGATAATGGAATCCGTATTGTGACGATCGAATTCCGAGTTGTTACCCATGAAATGCTTGATGGTTGCGCTGACTCCCTGGCTCTGCATGCCAGTGATGTAAGCGACCGCGGTCCGCGCGGAGAGGAACGGATCTTCGCCGAAATATTCGAAGTTGCGGCCATTCAATGGAGCGCGATAAATGTTGACGCCCGGCCCGAGCATGAAATACACGCCACGAGCGCGCGCGTCCTGGCCGATCGTGGCTCCAATACGGGATGCCAGTTCGGGATCCCAGGCCGCGGCCAGACCGATGCCGCCGAAAACGGTCGACGGGCCGTAATTTCGCACGCCCACAGGGCCATCCGCCATCTTCAGCCGCGGCAAGCCTATTTTCTCGCTGGCGCGAACATAGAACCCGTCCACGCCGCCGATCAGGTCAATCTTCTCCTCTAGCGTCAGCTTTGCCAGCAAGGAATTTACGCGCGCCTCAATCTCGGGCGAGGACGCCTGGGGCTGAGACCATGCCATATGCAGTAGCCAAAGTAGGAGGAGAGCGGATAATAAGAACAGACGCCGGGGCTTGCTTGCCATGGGACCTCCACTTGTTTGGTGGAACAACTTAACTGTCGCAGACTTACGGATTCTGACCCGCACCAATCAGTTCGAGGGCGAGCGTGGCTAATTCGATGTCCTCGCGCGACGAAAGGCCGCTAACCCCGATCGCTCCGGCAACGACGCCATCCTTCCAGATAGGAAGGCCGCCACCCCATCCGACGAAGCGAGGATCGCCGTAGTAGGCAATGTCATGGCCCTTCCCGGGATGTCGCACTTTCTCTCCAATATCTTTGGTGGGTTTGCGTTCGCGGGCAGCTGTCCACGCCTTATTGGCAGCGATTCGGATCGAGGAAATCGGTGCGCCGTCCATGCGAGCAAAGGCGATGAGTTCGCCATGGGGATCGGTAACGGCCACTACGACCGACTTCTCCATCTGGGCCGCCTTGCCCACGACCAGATCGATCATTTTTTTAGCGTCGGAGTAGTCGATGGCGGGAGCAATCCGCATACGGGTCGGAGGGTACCAGACATCTACTGAGTGAGCAAACGTTACAACGTGAGTTTACGATAAAAATCCGGGTGAGTCCCATAAAGGAATATCCGAGAGACAATAAAAATCCGGACTGGGCAAGATGCCCAGTCCGGATCTCGTGGTACTCACTTAGAATTTAAACTTCAGTGCAAATTGAATCAGGCGCGGATTAGCGTCTCCATTGTCAGATGTAATCTGACCGAATCCGTTATTCCCTGTACCCGTTGGGGTACCGTTGAAGCCGGTCCCTGGCGGGGCAAATTGGGGATGATTGAAGAGGTTGAAGAACTCCGTCCGGAATTCGATGCCATACCTTTCACGGAAAACCACACGTTTGAAAATGGCGAAATCGAAGTTGTTGATTCCCGGTGCCCGCAGCGTGGGATCCACGCGATCCTCAGTGCCGTAACCCCATGCTGGTGGAGCCGCAAAGCAGTTTTCATTAAACCAATTAGCAGTGGAGCCGCCGCCAGCTTTCTTGCCGCATCCGGCGACCACATCAGGGCGAATGTTGCTGATACCAAAGCCCGCATTCTCCAAGGCAGTCGAATTACCCGCCCACGTAATTTTGAGCGGGAAGCCGCGTTGGAAGGTCGTGATACCGTCAACACCCCATCCGCCGACAACCTTGTCGACCAATCCGGAACTCCCGTTAAGGAACGCCCTGCCATGGCCGAAAGGAAGGTCGAGCACGTAGCTGATAATGAGGCGCTGGGAAACATCCTGGGAAGAAAGCGAGTACTCTCCCTTCAGATTGTTATAGTCCTGCACCGCGCCAACTCCGCCAGTTTCAGTTGAACCTTCGAGCCAACTGGTGAGCGTATCAGTGTTGCTCATCAGCTTAGAGTTCGTGTAAGCCACCAGTAAGGTCCCGCCTCCGACAAACCTACGAGTGACGGTGGCTTGTAACGAATTATAGAAGCTTATGCAACAGCCATACCCAGCCAAGTCCAACCCACTGTATTGCGGGTACGGGCGATCAAGCTGCCCGGCCAGAATGGTGGGCGTCGTCAGGTTGGTATTCGCATTTTGGAGGGTATTCGTTACTGGCTGGGCGATCGAGATGGGTTCTCCTGCGGTGGATTGCTGTGCTGCCTGAGCGACGAACGAATCTGGAATTTGATTGACGTTCATCGAGTACTGTTCGAGGTGTACACCTTTCGATCCGGCATAGGCCACATCGGCAAAAAAACCAGCCGGCAATTCACGTTGGATATCGAAATTCCATTGCTCTATGTATCCCGGTTTTGGGTCTGCGTATGGCGCCAGTGTTGGCGAACCGTTAGCGGCAACAAACGCGGAGATAGCCGGGTTTCCGCCTGTCCTACCCGGTGGCGGCAAAATTCCGTTTGCAAACGGTCCCGCGCCCGCGCAACTGAAATCTGCAAACGTCTGGCCAGCCAAGGCGCAATTATTGGCGTCGAGCGTGGCGTTTGGCGACAAGCCATGGTTCGTCGTGGCAAAGAATGGAGTAGTCGCAAGGTTGATTATGTCATTGTCCGGATTCAGGGCGAAAGAGACATAGTTTGGAACCCAAAAGATGCCGAATCCTCCGCGGATCACAGTTTTTTGGTCGAAACTGTAGGCAAATCCAACGCGCGGAGAGAACTCTTTCTTGTCCAATGGAAGGTTATTTCTGCTCGAGTTGATACCGGTTCCGACCAGGTTTACGTCGCCGGTACACGGGGAGGTTTTTGAAACGCCGTCGCAACCTGTAACGGTGAGATTGGTTGCAGTGGGATTCCAGTAACTTAAGCGATCGAAGCGCTCTGACCAAGTTCCGGCCAACTCGTAGCGGAGTCCAAGATTCAAGGTCAATTTTGGCCGGATGTGAAAGTTGTCATTCACAAATAACGCACGGTAAGTTTGGAGACCAGCCGTTTGTGCGGGAACCTGAGCCGCACCCTCTGTTTGATTCACGAAAGACGAAGGTCCCCCTTGCGCCAAACCCAACAAGAAATCGGCGAACGCGAAACCGCCGGTGGAGGGGTTCGCCTGAGTGGGGAGACCAGTGCTACTTGTCCAGCTTCCCAGGAAGCCAAACGCGCCGCTGGCGATGTTAGTTTGGTAGTAATTATCGAAACCAATCTCATACTGGGCGCCCGCCTGAACGGTGTGTTTGCCGTGAATGATAGTAACGGACGGCGAAAGATTGTACTGGGTATTGTGGTCGCCGATGCCGCTGTTACCCTGGCTTCTGCCAATGTCGTTCGGAAATGGAAACGCCGGAGTAGGGGGGGTCCGCAACACCGACGGAACTTCGTTATTGTAGGCCGCAGGCCACCCGATACCCGTCAGATCGTAACCGGCAAGGAGGGGTGTGCGCAGATAGATAAACCGGCTTCCTGAAATATTCACGTCGGCGATTAGATTTGGAGTGAAGGTATGGTTGATATCAATTGCGAGAGCTTTGGTGTGAAAGTCCTCAGCGCAACGGTCATCACACAAACCAGTTCCCAAGGGATTCGTGGGAAGATTAAGCATGCCGTTGTAGGTGAAACGACCGAAAAGCCGCGTCTTGTCGGTGAGGTTCTGGTCGATACGGGTCACGAACTGGTTGGTATTTCCTCCGGCGCTACCTGCCGAAGTGTAATTGCCGACATTGAATGCCGAAGTCGTCGGGGCAACAGGGGTGTAGTACTTATCCCATAAAGCCTGCCCAGCCGTGCTCCATTCGGTGCTTGGAATGCAGTTTCCAGGACAGGTTGGATTATTTGGATCAAGCCCATAAGGTGTGCGATTTCCCGCAGTGCTACTCGTGGTATTTGGATTCGCGGTATAAGGGTCAAAAACATTGCCAGGGTATGTATTGACTCCGTTAACTACCACGGGATTACATACACCGTTCGTGAAGCCTGAGGTGCATAGTGCAGAAAAGTCGCCTGTACGGAAAGCCGCTATGGGCACAGTAGTAACGATGACGTTACCAAAGCGTTGCCGGAACTGCTCCCAACTTGTAAAGAAGAACGTCTTGTTTTTCCAGATAGGACCGCCAACGTTAAATCCGTAATTATTCTGGACGTAAGGAGGAGAGCTGTTGGGCAGGCCTGCAACCAATTCAGCGTTCTTATTGAAATAGTCATTCGAGTTCAAAACCTTGTTGCGAAGAAATTCGTAGGCCTCCCCATGGAACGCATTACTTCCCGACTTCGTGCTGAAGTTCATGACGGCACCGGAGAACTTACCCCAAGATGAGTCCACATTGTTGTATTGAACCTTGAACTCACCAATCGAATCCTGGGTTGGAATGACGATCGGCAGGTTGATGTAGCCGATATTCAGCGGCTGGCCGTCGAGATATTCTGCGCCTTGGTTCCCGAACGAACCCGCAACCTGGTAATTGCCCCAGCTAAATGGATTCGCACCCACCGGTGTACCGCCGGAACCACCCTGGGCGACAACTGCGGGAGAAACAGTGAGTAAATTGAAAATGTTACGGCCATTCAAGGGAAGCTCGTTAGCCTTCCGCTCCTCGATAACCTGGCCAAGAGATGAAGTCTCAGCTTGCAGCAGCGGAGTCTCGGCTGTCACTTCAACGGTCTCGCTGGCTTGACCGACGGTCAACGGCGCATCGATGTGGGTATCCTGCTGCACTTCGACCACGACATTGGTCCGGACGAAATGCTTGAAGCCGCCCTTCTCGATATCGATGCGATAGTTGCCGGGTATGACGTTCACAAACTGGTACAAGCCCGTGTCGCCGGTGGCTTGAGTATGTTTTTCTTGCGTTCCTGTGTTGGTCAGCGTGACATTCGCACCGGCTACGGCCGCTCCGGAGGGGTCGGCTACCGTGCCATCGACCGTGCCGAATGTGCTTTGACCATAGAGGGAAACAGAAGCGGCGAGGACCAAAACCACAGAAAACAGCAGCGTCTGCAACTTGGAAGACGTCATACTTGCTCCAGCTTTCGGAATTTTAAATTCGAAATTTGGAATATATATTCCAAATCCGGGATTAACTTGAAGCTATTAGTCGGGTACACACACAAATCCCGAACAGTTTTTTCAGAGTTATCCCCTGTCAATCATTACGAGAATGTGAATGAACTTGTACCAGTCAGTGGAGAATGTAATCTACAAAGTACATGGGTGGGAATGGATCCGATATGGCTACGGGTGATTTGCTTCTTTTCTTAGCAGCGCGTAAAGAAACGGTTTTCCGGTTGGCTTCTGGCTGCCGCCTTGCGGCTCAACAGTAACAAATACAGCATCGATCTCCGCGAGTTGCTTGGGATCATCCCAGCGAAGAACCCAGCGTCGATTTGATTCGCTATCCATATAGAGAATGCCTAGATTCATGGGGTGCGATTTTGCATTTAACTGAGCATCTCTTTGTCCCCATACCTGGAAGGCGCTGGCATTCTTGACTCCCGGTTGGCGATCGAGATCAAAAGCGTAGAAGATCAGCGATTTGTTTTGCGTGTAAAAGACCCGCCCGAAAGGCTTGCGGGTGCGGCTTCCGCTATCCACATCGAAGACGTCGGCAATATATAACTTACGCGCTCCCATCAGTTCGCGTATGTCGCGGTCGGAGGTCAGATACTGTTCGTCATCTTTGAGCCTGCGCTCCTGCTCGCGGCCGTCGGCGGAAAGTTCCTCGATCTTCGATTCGAGCGAGGCGGTGTGCAGGAGGGCGCGATCATGCTCGGCGCGAAGGCTGGTGAATTCCGCTTGAAGAAGCTGATAGGCCTTTTCGGCATCGCGCACTTGAGCGGCCAGTTTGTCGCGCTCCTCGGAGACCTGGCGCAAGTGTGCTTCCTCAGTACTGCTAGTCGCAGAGAGTTCGTTCGAGCGACTTTCGGCTGCGTGTAAGGTAGCGCGTAATCCAGCAAGATCACGCTCATCGCCCAAGATCTGCTTCTGCAACCGGGATATCTGCGTTGTCTGGGCGGCGAGCAGATCCTCCGCCATTTTCTTTTCCGAGGTGAGCGTGTTGAAAGAGGTTGCCGCAACCGGCGTGGTCACAGGCTGCGCGAGCACGGCCGCCGAAGTCTGGTCTCGACCGGCTTGCCTGCGATTGCCCAGGTGATAAGCGCCTGTTCCGACTCCGACCAAAAGACAAGCGGCGGCTGCGAGCGCAGCCCACCATGTTCTTGTCTGCCAGGCCTCGAAAACGGAGGCGCGCCGCGCACGCGGAACGGTATTCGGAACGTCCGTTAAAACGTTAGCCAGAGTAAGGTCTGAGACCTCGGGCCCTTGAATCCGCGAAAACAGCTCGATTCGTGCTGCCCGGTCATTCCAAACTTCGGCTTCCGCA
>Ga0209530_1000107_pt1 | contig 71611 bp, 52 predicted proteins | sample BlaSpr_A8_Ref_O1_FD_187987 | JGI IMG/M metagenome (GOLD analysis project Ga0209530, IMG submission 187987) | Forest soil microbial communities from Thunder Bay, Ontario, Canada - Black Spruce, Ontario site 2_A8_Ref_O1 (SPAdes) (version 2) | ecosystem: Environmental > Terrestrial > Soil > Boreal...
ATCCGCATAGGTCCACGGTTTTTCGGCAGCGAGAAATTTATCGCACGCAGCAACCAGTCCCCAGACCTTTTCGAGCGCTTGCGAAAAGTCGAAGCGACCGTAAAGCTTCGCAATCTCGCCGAGATTTTCGCCCTTGACGGTTTCCACCAGGTTCGCGCCCGAACCACAACTTGGCATCACGCCACCTAAATTTCGCTCGATCATCGTGAGCGTGCGATTAGCTAGGTTTCCGAGCCCATTAGCCAAATCGGCGTTGTACCGCGTAATCAACGACTCGCGCGAAAAATTCCCGTCCTGCCCGAACACAACGTCGCGCAGCAGGTAATATCGCAGAGCATCATTCCCAAGCACTTTTACGATCGGCTCGGGATAGGCCACGTTCCCCTTCGACTTGCTCATCTTTTCCTGCTCAAACAGCAGCCACCCATGCGCAACAATCTGCTTCGGCAGTTCAATCTCCGCCGCCATCAGAAACGCCGGCCAGTAAACCGCATGAAAGCGGATAATCTCCTTCCCCATCGCATGAATGTCGGCCGGCCAATATTTCTTGAATTCCGGCCCGTCATGCTCGCCATCCACAAATCCGATCCCGCTCATATAGCTCGTCAGCGCGTCGTACCACACATAAAAGACGTGCTCCGGATCATCCGGCCACGGAATCCCCCACTTGACGGATTTTCGGCTGATCGAAATATCCTTTAGCCCGCTCTCAACGAAACTCTTCACCTCGTTGAATCGAAAATCCGGATACAAAAACTGCGGATTATTCTTATAGAGGTCGAGCAACTTCTGCTGGTAGGCCGAAAGCCGGAAAAAATAATTTTCCTCGGAGACAAGTTCTCCCGGGCGCCCGCAAATCTGGCAATCCGCCGGTTCCGGCGTATCGCTTACATAAAGATTGTCGTAGATGCAGTACCGGCCTTCATACTTCTTTTTGTAAATCGCGTCAGGCGAAAGCCGCATCGTTCGCCGCACCAAATTCTGTACCGCAAGCGCATGACGCGGCTCAGTCGTGCGGATAAAACCAGTGGTCGTGATTCCCAACAGCTTCCACAAATCCCGGAAAATCTTCTCGTTCTTATCCACAAGCTGCTGCGGCGTCACCCCCGCCTTCTCCGCCGCCCGCTCGATGTTCACTCCATGCTCGTCCGTCCCCGTCAGGTATGCCACGTCGTACCCGCACATGCGCTTGTAGCGCGCGATCACGTCGCACACAATTGTCGTGTACGCCGAGCCCACGTGCGGCCGCGAATTTGCGTAATAAATCGGAGTAGTGATGTAAAACTTAGGCTTCGACATTCAGCTTCTTTTTCCCCTATTCTGAAACTTGATTCTCGCCGCGAGCGGAAGGCCGCCGCAATCGGAGGCGTATCCCAACCGGATGCGTGCCCCAGCCGGAAGCGTGTCCCAACCGGAAGGGCGGGGCTTCAGCCCCGCCGTAAAGAGCGCCTAGCACCGGGGCTTTAGCCCCTGAAGCCAAAGCCGTAATTCTACTTGTGCGCTTCCTTATGCTTCTGAAACTCAAACGACGCTGCGGCGATCACCTGCTTCAGCGGAATTCCCTTCTCCGCCGCGAGACGCTGGCAATCTTCGTACTCCGGCGTCGCATTCAGCACCGAACCATTCATCCGCGAAATCTTCATGCGCACTTCGCCAAAGGGAGTCGCGACCGGCACCAGCTCCCTGTCCAGCACTTTTCGCCGCACATCGTAAGTCCGCACGCCAATTGTAGTGGTCTCGCGAAAAACCAGATCGATCAGCCTCGTCGTATGCGCCGCATCGCAAAGAATCGTCAACAGCACCCCCGGCCGGTTTTTCTTCATCTGCACCGCCGTCGAAAACACGTCCAGCGCTCCCGCCGCTAGCGCCCGCTCCACAAAGTAGCCGTAAATCTGCGGGCTCATGTCGTCGAGATTCGTTTCGATCACGCTTACGGGCGCGTCCCAGTGTTCTCCCGCTTCGCTCGTCGCACTTTCCCCAATCAATATCCGCAGGACGTTCGCCTTCTCCTTGAGATCGGCGCTTCCCGCGCCGTAGCCAACCGCCTGCAAAGTCATCTCCGGAATCTGCGCATAAAGCGTCGAAAGCGTCGTCGCAATGGCCGCTCCCGTCGGCGTCACTAGCTCGCGCGCGATGCCGCTCGTGTACATCGGCGCGCCTCGCAACAATTCCGCCGTAGCGGGCGCCGGCACCGGAAGCAAACCGTGCGCAGTCTTCACCTGTCCCGCGCCCACATCCAGCGCCGAGCAAGCAAACTCGTCGATTCCGAGCAACTCGAATCCAATCGCCGCTCCCACAATATCTACAATCGAATCCACCGCTCCCACTTCGTGGAAATGCACTTCTTCTACCGGCACGTTGTGAACTCTCGCTTCCGCTTCCGCCAGTCGCGTGAAAACTCTGCGCGCTCGTTCCGCCGCCCTTGGCGCAAGTCCAGCCTTGCCAATCCTTCCCAGGATAATGGATAGTCCGCGATGGTGATGCTCCTCGCTCGTCTCAACCTTCACGTGCGTGGCAAAAATCGCCCCACGCTTCACCTTCTCCGCGGAAATCGTCCAGCCTTCCAACCCGAGCTTGCGCAGCTCCGCCTCAATCGCGCGCAGGTCTGCTCCGGCGTCCACCAGCGCGCCCAGCACCATGTCGCCGCTGATCCCCGAAAAACAATCGAAATACGCGATCCGTGAGCTCTTCATGTCCTTCAGCTGTTAATGCCGCAAATGATTGAAAAAACGATACTAGTCTGGCCTCTACAACCTGTCAAATCTACGGCATGGCCACGCCGTGAAAACGAAATGCTCACAACATGCGAATCCTTGAATTTCATTCGGCCTCGTGCTACCGTCGCTCGTGTTTAAAATTAAATTATTGACGATCGAGTCCGGCGAAGCCGAAAAGTTGCTCACTCCTTTCCGCTTCAAATTCACAGACTCGTCCCGGTTTTTGTCCTGGCAAACGCGAATATTAAATCGCCAAACTCCGGAAGTAGAACACCTCGTAACTCGCAGAAAACAAACGACCGCGACTTGCTCAAATCGCCAAAAAATCACAATTTGCCCGCCGCGTTTTTGGCATCCTTTCCTGACCACCGACAGACAGATTTCGCGAGACGATGCTCGTGTATAAGGCCGTCGAAAATCGAATCCGCAAAGCGCTGAAGCACCACATTCACGAGCGCTACAAAATTGATGTGCCCGTCGTTCTCGAGCGCCCGCCGAAGCTGGCCATGGGCGAAGCAGCCTCCCCGCTGTGCTTCGAACTCGCCAAGCAGATGAGAAAGCCGCCGCGCGCGCTGGCGCAGGAGATTGCGAATTCGCTGAAGCCAGTCCCAGGAGTCGCGCGCATCGAAGTCGCCGGCGGAGGCTACCTGAATTTCTTTTTCGACCGCGCCAACTTTTTTCGCGCCGCATGCGAAGAGGCCGGACACGAATCCGCCTCGCCCGTCGCAAACGCCCCCAAAACCGTCGTCGAGCACACCAGCATCAACCCGAACAAAGCCGCGCACATTGGCCACGTTCGCAACGCGGTCTTGGGCGACACCTTCGCGCGATTGCTGCGCCACGCCGGACGCCGCGTCGAAGTGCAGAACTACATCGACAACACGGGCGTGCAGGTCGCTGACGTGGTCCTCGGCTTCCTCCACCTCGAAAAAAAATCGCTCGCCGAAATAAAAGCGCTGGCCGCCGCCCCGAAATTTGACTACCTCTGCTGGGATCTCTACACCCGCGTCACGCAGTGGCTCGCCGAAGACAAATCGCGCCTCGAACTTCGCAATCAAACTTTGAAAGAAATCGAAGAAGGCCATGGCGACACTGCGAAAGCCGGCGAGGTAATCGCAACCGCCATCGTGCACTGCCATCTGCGCACCCTCGACCGCCTCGGCATCGATTTCGACTTGCTCTCGCAGGAAAGCGAAATCCTTCACCTGAAGTTCTGGGACGCCGCCTTCAAAATGCTTAAGGAGCGCAACGCAATTCAGCTCGCCACCTCAGGAAAAAATGCCGGCTGCTGGGTGATGCAGCTTCCTTCCCAACGCGACGCAGCTGAAGAATCAAAAGCGGCGGAAAATCCTGACGCCGCGCCCGAGGAGCCTCCCGAGGAAGCCGAAGCAAAAATCATAGTGCGCTCCACCGGCACCGTCACTTACGTTGGCAAGGACATCGCCCACCATCTTTGGAAATTCGGCCTGCTCGACCGCGATTTTCACTACCGGCGTTTTCACAAGCATCCCGACGGCCACGAAGCATGGGTCACTTCCAGCGATCGCGATGACCCCGGCGCGCCCTCTTTCGGCCACGCGCACGATGTCTTCAACGTGATTGACTCGCGCCAGGCCTATCCCCAGCAGGTTGTCGTGGCGGGATTGCGCGCTCTCGGATACGACGAAGAAGCCGATCACTTGAAGCATTTCGCTTACAACGTGGTCGCGCTCACGCCTCGTTGCGCTCAGGAAATGGGCTACGAAATTCCCGCGGAAGACGCCAAGAAGCAGTACGTTGACGTGAGCGGCCGCAAAGGCCAGGGCGTCAAGGCGGACGATCTGCTCGACCGCCTGGAAACCAGCGCTCGCGCGGAAGTGGATTCGCGCCATCCGGAGTCGCCAGAAGCCGAACGCGCCGCAATCGGCCACGCCATCGCCATTGGCGCGCTGCGATATTTTCTTTTGCGTTTCACGCGCTCCACGGTCATCGCGTTTGATTTTGAGGATGCGCTCAGCTTCGAAGGAGAGACCGGCCCCTACGTTCAGTACGCGGTCGTTCGCGTAAACGGAATTTTGCGCAAGGGCGCAGAGCTAGATCCCGACATCGGCGCAGAGAATTCCAGGAATATAGAGCGATTGAAGAGCGGCGCACTCGACGTCGCGCCTTTTCTCGCTGCGCCGGCGGGTGACGACCTCTGGGATATCGTTTTGCTGGCAGGCTCGCTCGACTCGCGAGTGGAATTCGCCATCTCGGCGCAAGAACCGGCGATTCTCGCGCGTTTTGCCTTCGAACTCGCGCAAGCCTTCAACGTCTTCTACCACAAGCACCACATTCTCTCCGAAAAAGACGCCGAAAAGCGCGCCTTCCTTCTCCTGATCACCGCGCTGGTGCGCGAACAACTAGTAACCACGCTAGGCATCATGGGCATTACCGCCCCGGAAAAAATGTGATGAGCACGCGCGCTGTGGGCGGCGAAACACCTTACTTGTTAGTCCCGCCAAACTGCTGTCATCCCGAGCGAAGCGAGGGATCTGCTCTGGTATTTCTGAGCCAGCAGCACGGATCCCAAACATGGATCACAGCTTCAACGCGAAATCTACAATCGAGCGAATCGCGACGCCGGTCGGACCCTTCGCAAGCCACGGACGGCCTTCATCAACCCAGCACGTCGCCGCGATGTCCAGATGTATCCAGGGCGTGTCCTCGGCGAATTCCTTGATGAACCACGCCGCCGTGATCGCGCCACCGCCTTTCCCCGTGCCGGTATTGCGAATGTCTGCGATGTTGCTCTTGATCATTTCCTGGTATTCGTCGTCCATCGGCATGGGCCACATTTTTTCGCCGGCAGCCTTTGCGCTTTCCAAAAACTGGTCGAGATATTCTCGCGGCGTGCCGAACGCGCCGACGTGCACGTTGGCCAGCGCCACCTGGATGGCTCCTGTCAGCGTAGCAGCGTCGATCAAATGAGTGCAGCCCAGTTTGCGCGCGTAGCAAATACCATCGGCGAGAATCAGCCGGCCCTCTGCGTCGGTATTGATAATCTCGATGGTTTTTCCGGACATCGCGACTTGCACGTCACCCGGTTTCTGCGCCCGGCCGCCGGGCATATTCTCCGTCGCGGGAATCACCGCGATCACCGGCACAGCAGGCTTCAACGCTGCAATCGCGCGCATCGCACCCAGCATGGTTGCGCCGCCTCCCATGTCGTACTTCATTTTCTCCATGTTATCGGCCGGCTTGATGGAGATACCGCCGGTGTCAAACGTCACCGCTTTGCCCACCAGCCCCAGCACGGGTCCACCCGGCCGCGCATTTTCCGGGGTGTATCTCAGGACGATCACGCGCGGCGGTTCTACGCTGCCTTGCGCTACGCCAAGGAGGGCTCCCATTTTCAAGTCCGAAATCTTCCTCTCGTCGAGGATTTCCACCGAGAGTCCCGCTTCCTTCGCCATGGCTTCGGCGCGCGTGGCCAGCATGGTAGGGGTGAGCCGGTTGGAAGGCTCGTTAATCAGATCGCGGGCGAAATTCTGAGACTCTGCAAGCACGCGGCCATGTTCAATTGCGGCCGTAAGGTTAGCGCCCAGTCCGGCGTCAAAGTTGGCGAGCGAAACGGATTGAATTTCGCGGTTCGGCTTTTTCTCCGTATGGTATTTGTTCGATTCGAAATCGGCGGCGATCAATCCCTCCACCACAGCTTGCGCCGCGTTCGGCCCGCGTTCGCCTTCCTGGGTGACGAATACGAACTTCTTCACACCGTGGGACTTTAGGTAGCGCAACGCCGTACCGGCAATTTTTCGCAAATCCGCTGTTTCAAATTTGTCCCGCTTCCCGGCGCCTACCAGCAGCAGGCGTTGCGCCCCGAGCCCTGCTGGGAAATGTACGAGCACAACCTCGAGCGCCTTCCCGGTCAGTTCCCCGCTCTCTACAAGTGAGGCAAGCTGGCCGTTCATGGCGCGGTCAATTTCGCCTCCCACTCCTTCGAGCTTGTTTTCCCGGTCGAATATATAAGTTACAAGTGCATCCGTAGAAATAGAAGAAAACGGCTTAGTCTCCAGTTGTATCTGCATGTTCCCCTTTTTTGATTTATCGCCGTCGAGAGCGGAAGATCGCTTCGCTGGCTTCTCGTTTAGCTTCTTTTTGTCTTTCGGATTCGCGGCGATCGTGAAACTTCTTTCCTTTGGCCACCGCCAATTCGCATTTTGCTATGCCGTCGCGAAAGTAAATCTTCGTCGGCACTACGGTCATACCCTTTTGCTGGGTTTGAACCAAAAGCCTCTCAATCTCGCGCCTCTTGATCAGCAGCTTTCGTTTTCGAAGAGGGTCGTGATTGCGAAAGCCTCCGGGTAGATACTCCGGAATGTGACAGTTTACCAGCCAGGCCTCGCCACCGCGAATTTCCGCATAGGCGTCCCGCAGGGTTCCCTTGCCCTCGCGCAATGTTTTTACTTCGGTTCCAACAAGCACCAGCCCCGCTTCCAAGCTATCGAGCAGATGATAGTTGTAGGAAGCGGCCCGATTCTGCGCAACAATCTTGACCCCTTCGTGTTGAGATTTGTTGGCGTTCGATTTCACGCCAACCATGATAGCCGCCGCATGCAATGCGCTGCAAGTCGCAGATTTCGCCCGGTTTCACCCGAGAGCGCACGATTTTCACATTACCTTGAGCGAATATGAAACTTGATCCGTCTAATGTACTTACCCAGCACAATGCGGACCATTCCTTGCGGCATCTTATAGCGGGTGCTAGACTTTACGAAGACGCATGGAAACCGCGCGGAGGAACCTTTTTGCGCCGATTGGGATGCTTTTCACTTTTGTTGCTCGTGGCTTCGTTGCTTGCTGGGTGCCCAAAGTCCGGGGCGGGCTTGGACTATGACGCCGGACGTAAGGCCGAGAATATTCAGGATTACGACACTGCGCTAGTCCATTACGAACGAGCTCTCCGCGTAGACCCTACCAACGCCGAATACAAGCTGCGCGCTCAGCAGATGCGCTATGAATCTGCGGTGACGCACGTGAAGCAGGGCCAGGTAGCGCTGAAAAGGGGTGATCTCCAGCTCGCCCTGGGTGAATTCCAAAAAGCTCAATTGATTGACCCTTCCAATTCCGCCGCGGACCAAGAAGTTAAGCGAACCATGGACCTGATCGCGCAAGGTGCGGCCGACGCCCCGAAACCGGTCAACCCGGCCCCTCCGGAGGATGACCAGCTTCTTTCGGCGCCTCCACTGTTGAAGCCCCTTTCGCGCGAACCAATCAATTTGAAGATGACGAATGATGCCCGCGTGGTGTACGAAACAATCGCGAAGCTAGCGGGCTTGAGCGTAGTTTTCGATCCGGAGCTTACGGCGAAGCGCATTACGATTGAGCTGCCGAATGTAACCCTGGAACAAGCTCTCGACACGGTGTCGCTCGCAAGCAAAACTTTCTGGAAGCCGGTGACTCCGAGCGTGATTTTCGTGGCGCCGGACCAGCCGCAAAAGCGCAAGGACCTCGAGGACGAAGTCGTAAAGACGTTTTATCTCTCGAACACGATCACGCCGCAAGATTTGACCGAGATAGTGAACGGGCTGCGTCAACTGCTTGACTTGCACCGCTTGCAGCAGGTGAACGCGCAGAATGCGATCGTGATCCGCGACACGCCCGACAAACTGGCGCTCGCGGCCAAGATCATTCGGGACATCGACAAGTCAAAGCCCGAGATTTTGCTTCACATTCAGGTGATGACGGCGAGCGTTGACCGCCTTCGCGACTTGGGTATTCTTCCAGGCCAATCCATCGCGGTCGCGTTCAACCCCCGCACATCTCTGCAGCCAAATAGCTCAACCACCACTACCGGCACTACTACGACGAGCACAACGACTACCACACCGCAGGTTACCCTGAATAATTTGAAGCACCTGGGCACTGCGGATTGGAGCATCACGCTGCCGGGCGCGCAGGCAAATGCGATCTTGACCGATAGCCAAACGAAAATCGTCCAGGATCCGGAACTTCGTGTCACCGATGGACAGAAGGCCACGCTGAAAATCGGCTCGCGCGTTCCGGTAGCAACCGGGAGCTTTCAAGCCGGCGTGGGAGTGGGCACTACCGGCTCGGCGGGTGTGGTGAATCCCCTGGTTAACACGCAATTCCAGTACATCGACGTGGGCGTGAACATCGAGGTGACGCCCCGCGTACATCCCGACGGCGAAATCAGCATGAAGCTGACAGTGGATATTTCTCAAATCACGGGTACCGATAGTATCGGAGGAATCAATCAACCGGTCATCGGCCAGAAAAAAGAGGAAGTTGATATCCGCTTGAAAGAGGGCGAAGTCAGCGTGCTGGGCGGACTGATCGAGCGAACGGATACGAAGCTGATTAACGGCATACCGGGACTGGGCGAAATTCCCGCAATACGCTATTTATTCTCGGACAATAGCCATGAGGTCGAGGAAGACGAAACCTTAATTGTTGTGACTCCCCATGTCATTCGGCTGCCTTCGTTTTCTGCCGAGAATCTTCGTTCGATGGCGGCGGGCACGGACTCGAACGTGCGCATCTATCGCGAAGATTCGGAAGTAATGCCTGAGGGAGGACCGACGCAACCCGCAGCTGCTGCTGTGGCGCCAACTCCAGCGGTGGCTCCAGCCATGATGCCGACCTCCGCGCCACAAGCGGGAACTCCGGCTGCTCGGCTTCACTTCGAGCCTGCGGCGACGACCATGAAGACGGGTGACACCACGACGCTGGGCCTCGCGGTTTCAAATGTGAACGATCTATACTCAATCCCGCTCCTCGTCCACTACAACCCGGCGGTGATTCAGGTGGAAGAAGTTCGCAACGGAGGATTTCTCTCCGGCGGAACGCAGGAAATTGCCATCGTCCAGCGAATCGATTCGCAGCGCGGCGAAGTGGTAGTCTCCGCCACGCGCCAGCCCAACACGCCGGGAATAAACGGTACCGGAACGCTGCTGGGCTTCGTCATCCGCGCAATTGCCCCGGGCAATTCGTCGCTCCAGATATTGCAAGTGAATGCGCATGATTCGCAGCAACGGACAATTCCGATGGTGTCCGGAGAAGCCACGATTCAGGTGCAGTGATCGAGATGAGCAGGATTCTCAGCCGTCAAGTTGTAAGCAGTTCCCCTCGGCCGCAAGTGTCAGCTTCCGGACTTTTCCGGAGCGCGCGCCCCGGCGCGACCGGCATGACGCTGATCGAACTGGTCCTGGCTTGTGCGATTCTTCTGGTGTTGGCGACAGCGGCGATTCCTTTGGCGCGCGTCACCGTGAAGAGGCACAAAGAGGATGCCCTTCGTTACGACCTGCGGCAAATGCGTGACGCTATCGATCGCTACAAAGATGCGGCTGACAAGGGACAAATTCAAGTTCAAGCCGGCACCGAGGGATATCCGCCCGATCTGCAGACATTGGTTCACGGCGTGGCGTTGACCGGGGTTACCGGTAAAAATGTCCGGTTTCTGCGCAGAATTCCAATCGACCCGATGACCGGAAATCAAGATTGGGGTATGCGCTCCGTTCAGGACGATACGGATACCACTTCCTGGGGCGGTACGGATGTCTTCGACGTATTCACCAAATCATCCGGAACCGCACTGAACGGCACCAAATACTCGGATTGGTAATTGCGTTGGGGGTTGGGCAATGATGCACAGGGATAAATGCAAATCGAATAGTGACGCTGGGCACCGCGCAATTCAGCGCGGGTTTACGCTAATTGAATTGATGGTTGTGATCGCAATTATCATGATCCTAGCTACCATTGCCGCGGGAAACTATCAAAAATCAGTTACACGGGCGAAAGAAACGACACTGCGCACGGACCTGAAGGTCATGCGCGATGCCATTCAGCATTACACGGAAGACAAAGAAGCGGCGCCGTCCTCGCTCGATGATCTCGTGAGCTCGCACTACATCCAACAGATTCCAACCGACCCGATGACGAATGCGAAAGACTGGAACACGGTCTCGGAAGATTTGGACGTCAGCCCGGAACAAAGCGCTTCGGGAATCACGGACGTGCACTCGGCATCAGACAAAGTATCTCCGTTCGAGAATGATCCTTACAGCTCGTGGTGAGGGGCTGACCCTACCTGTGAAGTGTGCCGCTAATTCGAGCACCAGGGTGAAAGGCGCTCAAAAATTAGTGGTTGGGTTGATTTGACCGCACCGCGCACATCCGCTATCATGTTTTCGCGGGGTGGAGCAGCCTGGTAGCTCGTCGGGCTCATAACCCGGAGGTCGTTGGTTCAAATCCAACCCCCGCAACCATCTCTTTCTTCCTCTTGACCCGCTGTATTCCCGAGCCCGAAAACCCGACTGACATTTTTTCGGTGGGACGGCTTACTTTCTACTTCGCCTCAGGAGGATTCGCAAAACCAATGGCCGAGTTGATTCGACCGTCGGGTCCGAGCACAAACACATTGGTGCCGCTCATTAGTTCCCGGCCGTCTGGGCCGCTCGCGATCCAGTCTGCGAGCACCACACCTTGGCACTGACGCGGCTCGCCCTTGCGCCGCAGTCGCACGCCTGGCATGAATCGCTGGGCGGCTCCCGCGTGAGCCGAGAGATCCGTCAAGCCGTCGAGCAAGCTGAAGCGGTCGCGGAAACCCACATCGGGCGTAGCTATCCTGGCGAACGCCTCTCCTCGAGCACGGTCATCCGCGACAGTCCACGCTTCAAACCACCCGTCCACGACACGGGCTGAATCCGCGAACACTTCGTCGGAGACAATGTTTGCGAAAAGCGAAAGCTGAAAGCGCCAGCCTTGCACGTGCTCGTCACGCACCGCCACTTCGGGAAATTCATGGAGAAGATGAAGGCGGGTGCCGTCTTCGCACGGTTCCAGAGAGATGGTCACGCGTGAACTGCCCGGGGGAATTGGCTTGCCAGTGGCAAACCCATAGGTGAACACGATGCGTTCTGGTGGAAGCACTTCGAGGACCTCGCCGAGCACCTCTATTCCGCCGGGATTTCGAATCAGGACCTTGCCTCCCGGGTGAGCTTCGATGCTGGAGCCCGCGCCCCACCATTTGGCCCATCTCGCGCTATCGGTGAAGAAATGGAAAACGGTCTCACGCGTGGCTTGGATTACAACCGAGCGATCCAGTTTGTGCGTAAGTGGTCCCATGATTTGGCAACCCTCCTAGGTTTTTCTCCGTCGGCGGCGCGGACGCGGGCCGCGCCGGGACTCCTCCAGCTCGGCCTCGAGCTTCAGCCCCCAGAGCTTGTCGTCCCACATACGTTCCAGCGTCTCAGCCAACGAACCGAGCGCCTCGCGGCGAGCACGGTAAAACCTGTGGCGGCTTTCTGCGCGCGCTTCCACCAGGCCATCTTCGAGCAGGGATCGGAGTTGCAGGGAAACGGCTCCGAAGGTCACGTCCGGCATCGCTCGATGAATGGTTCCAGCACTGAGCTCCTCGTTCCAGACCAGGCGGAGAATTTCACGCCGGCGGGGCGACGCGAGCGCGGCGAGAATTGTGGCTTGCGAAAACACGTCGTTATTTTAGATAAAACTAAAATGATGTCAAGCGTCAATCTTCGCCGGACGAACCGGCGAGCAAATGACCCGAGGTTTATCCAAGCAAAGATTTCAGGTCTCACGGCTGAGTTTGCAGCTTCGGTGGATCGGAGGGAACAGTGTAGGGTTTTCCGTCGTGTAAATAGAGGCGTGATGCCTCGTCGCGGTTGAAGGGTCTGGCACCGCGGCGGCCGAACACGGACAATTGATTGCCGCTTTCGTCAACGGCGCGATCGCGATCGGTTCCTTTTGAGATTGCAAGCGCGGGGCCAGCCGTGCGGTACGTAGCGATGAGTTTTGGAGTGGGGCGCGGACTAAAGCCGTAAGCGTTCGGTGAATCTTCCGGAGACAAAATTTGCAGAATGCGGAGGCCGTTGGCGCCGTCGGCGACGAAGGCGAAAGCGCTCGCGTCCACCATTCCGATTTTCACGTCGTGTACGTCATTCATTTTACCGTCGGCGGAAAACATCTGATCGAGTTTTGGGTGCTCGGGGCGTTCGACATCCACAATCGCAAGGCCGTTTTTCCCGGCGGCGATGTATGCGTATGTGCGCGAAACATAAATATTACGAGCGTCTTGGAGCGCTACGGTGGCGTCTGGCAAGATACGCGGATGATCCAGTTGCGTGACGTCAAGAACTTTCAGTCCGCTGCGATCGACGATGAAAGCGTAGCGGAACTGGATCGCGATTCCCTGCGGCTCATTCAGTTCGGGCACGCCGATTACCGCTGCGATTCGCGGTTGCAGAGGCTTGTCGAGATCCACGACAACCAAGCCGCGGTCGCACAAGATGTATGCGTACGTCCCGGCAATCGTGATCCGGCGCGCACCATTCAAAATTCCATCAGGGTTAAATGCCAGCGCCCGTTTTAGAAAATTATTTCTTGGATCGCCATCAAGGAGCGTGCTTACACCGGGGGTTTTGCTGTTCGGGTTCGAGTCTCCGATGACCACTAGGCCTTCATACTTGTCCGCGACGTACAGGTAAGCGTAAATCGGGTGAATCGGCTGCTCTTCGTTCTCGGGGCTGCGCGTGCGAGCCGGATCAATCGCCAGCGTGGAGGGGCTAGCTACCGCCGTAGCGTACTTTGTCCTCACGTAAAGCTGCTGGCCCAGCGGCGAAACGGGCGCGGTGATTGTGCGTTCGGAGAAACCCTTGTTGTCTATGTTGGCTACGTCGTAAGCCCGGAAACCTCCCTTCCCGAGAGCGGCGTATAAATATTCACCGCGAAGTTGTACGTCAAGAACGTTTCCGAGGTGATGATAAGCTTCCTTCAACTGCCGGTCGCGGGCGACGTGCTGGCGAAAATTTTCAGGGTATGCCAGACGCTGCAAGTAACTGCCGATGATCGCGGGCGGCTCATCGTGTTCGGCCACGGCGACCGCATCGAAACCTTTGGCGCCGTCAGCGACATAAATGTAGCGTCCCATGAAGTTCAAGAGGTTAGTTCCCTGCAGCAGGACTTGCGCCATCCACGCGTTGTTGTCATTGCGGTCGGAAACGTGGCAATCGTCGCAACTTTTGGTTTCTTTCGCTCGGACGGTGTGCGGGACGAACGTGCTGAAAGCTGTTCCGCTGAATCCCTCGGCGGAAACTGTCTGCTGCATGTAATAAAGCCACTCGCGATTCTGGTTTTGCGAACTGACCAAAATGGCGCACGAAGAACGGGCGGGCGCCACGCGATGCCCTGTTACGGTGCCATCGATTCCCAGCATGAAGCCGTCATCGCGCAAGACTTGAAAATCATAGGCGGTATAGTTGCGCGTGGTGAGACCCTCATTGTGTAGCATGGGCTTTTTCTGATTCGCGGTCATGGACAGGTGACAGCCGAAACAGTTCGGCGTCCAGGAAGTGTGGCAGGCGTAGCAAGTCATGCGGCTATTTGCGTGGGCTAACTGCGACGCGTCCGCCGGAACATCGCCCCAAGTCTTGCCGTCTGCTCGAATGGTCTTCGCCCAACGCGATTTTTCGTTGTAGTGAGGATTACCCGGCGTAATTGTGTCGAGAACCTGGACGACTTCCCATTCTTTGCCAGGCTCTACCATCGAACGCTGATACAGTTTTCCGCCAGTCCACTCAAAACGCCGGTTACTCCAGGGTGTTCGAAGCGCGTCGAGGTGCGAGCCGCCCGGCGGCGCTGCAGCGCCTGACGAGACCAACGTAGCGCGTTTGTCGACAGTGCCGTGGCAATCGGTGCAATCGAGTTCAGTGGCCGCGCGCGGCTCGCCGTAGAGTTTTCCATTTCCATGATCGTCCTGCTCGAAATGGCAATCCACGCAATGCATTCCTTTTTCCAGGTGGATGTCCGCCAAGTGAACGGCTTTCCCGAATTTCTCCGGATCATCAGGAGAAACGACCTTATTTTCTGCGTCGAGCAGATTCCCTTTTCGATCGCGTTTGTAAACCGCGCGAAAAACCCAGCCGTGGCTGTGGAAATCGGCAAACTGGGTCTGCTTTAGCTGCTTGTTGAATTGCTCGCTCCCGATACTCTCCAGGAACTTAGGATCGGACCACAGGCCTTTTGCCGCCGAGCCTTCGGGATTTCTAATCGCTACTTCATATTTCTGCTCTTCCGTCGGATTCCGTTGCGTTTTCGGATACATGAATTCGCCGTCCGCTTCGTTGTCCCACCAGGTGTAGCCGAAGTACGTGGTTTCCATATTCGTTCCCGGATGAATATGGCAGACCATGCATTGGCTGGACGGAATCGATCTCGTGAACGTGTGGTGAATCGGATGTCCCTGCTCGTGCCTCGGAATAGTGGTGTCCGATGAGGCGCTCTCTCCCAGATTTCCATACCGCGCGTAGCCGGCGGAGTGCTCCGGGGAACGATCGTTTGCGTAAACCACGTGACACGCTGTGCAGCCGCTGCCGCGAAAATCACCGGGCTGATCGTTGGTGCCGGGAAGCGAGAGAAGAGGATCGAGAAGACGCGTCTTTTGCAGACCGAGAAAAACGGGATCGGTGCGGAGCAATGTGCCAAATCCGCGTTCGCCCAGTTTATCGTCGGGGCGGCCGGATTCTTCCTCGCGATTGGGATTTCCGATTTCACCTTTCTTCCCGCCACCGCGTTCAAAAACACGCAACACGTTGCCAGGCTGCGAGGTTTCCCAGCGGTCCAGAGGCGTCAGCTCGGGCAAAACGCCCTTCAAACGAGTTTCTTCCGGCGTGGGCGGCGGTGCAGTCTTAACTGTTTGCGCCAATCCGTCCGCCGAGTAGCTTTCGCCGAAGCGCGCATTCTTAAATGGAACGGACCCGTTGTTGTAAAGCGCCGCGCCCCAGAGCATGGCACCATGCGTCATCATGCTGCTTTTCACTTTGAGAACTTCTGATGCGTGGCATCCAGCTGTTCCGCACGTTTGTGCCGCAACGCGCAGATCACCGGGGTTCACAAAACGGACGTACTCATAACTCTCACGCAGCCATTTGGTGTAAGGGCGCACTTCATTGGCCGAGCTGTCTGCTAGTTGAGCTTCTCGCGGCTGGGGGTGGGCTTTTCTCTTAGTCTGCTCGTAGGTCGCGGAATTTTCCGCGGTGCCTGCAGGAAGGCTTGCGGTTGAGTCTCCGCCGTGGCAATCGGTACAAGCCAGGCGAACTGTTCTCGTCGGATGCATGGTCGGCTCGTCGGTGCTGACGTGGCAGCTAACGCAACCCGCGTTCTTCTGCTCTACATCGGCCTGCGTCTGGCTGATGAGGCTAGACTGCTGGACTTGGGAATGCGCGTTTGGGCCGGACAGGAGCCACAGCGCAAATCCCGACGCGAAGAGCAGTGTGCAACCGGCAATATGCCGTCCGCCGAAATGCCGCCTCCGCAAATCTTTCCAGAAGCACAGCCACGCCATGAGCAAAGCTCCCAAAGCTCTCGCCCTAATCTCTCAAAACTGGAATCGCAAATCGGTGAAAAATGAGAATAGTGTTCTTCCAGTGTAAATGTCGCGCAAACCTTGTCCTGGGATCAGAGTCGCAGCGCCTGCGGTGATGGAAATGTTTTCCGAAAGCGGAGGCCGGTATCGAACGCCTACGCTTGAATCGACCCCAATGGCATGGTGAATTGGCGAGTCGAAAAGAACCAGTTCCAGCGGCTCGGTATCCATGAAGCGCAGATAATTCACGTTCACAAACCCCCGCAATTTGGGCGTTATGTCAAAATCCGCGCCAACGTTCGCCAGAAAAATCCCAGGATTCACAAAATTGGACTGGCCTTCGTCCTTGTTTGAACGCAGGTCCGGAATCAGGCTATTGCCCGAATTGAGAGCTACACCTGTACCTGTTAGCCGAATGCTCTCGCGGTTCCACAAGCTAAAAATTCCGCCGGCGAACTCGGGAAAATCGTCAATGGAATCGAATCCGCGCGCGCGGCTGCTTTCGGGATGGGCCGACCCGGAAGAATAAAAGGCGGACGTTTTGAAGCGTATCCAATCTTTGTCAACGGAGAGCTCGAGCGCCGCCATCTGCGCATTGATGGTGACGGCGCGTCCGGCAATTCCGTTGAAACTATCATTGCCAAACGCCTGGTAAAAAGCATGCGTCAGGTTTATGGGACCGATGTGGCCGTCTCCGGTCCATCCAACGTACGCGGCGTGGATGCTGTGCGGATGCAGAACGCCTTGCGAGAAAACCGCGCCGATCGGGGCTGGCCGAACCAAAAAACCGTTGTCGTCGTAATGAATGGTGGCGTCGTCTTTGTTGTAGTGCACGCTAAACTGCGCCGTGTAACCCTGAAAGAGGAAATCCTGACGATAAACGTTAGCGATGATCACTTGCTGGTCCCTGAGCTTCATGGAATTCAAACCGCTGTTGGTGTTTTTTTCGAGAAAGTTGAAGTAGGCGAGATTGTATTGCCAGCGGTTCGATTCCAGGTTGCCGAAAAACCGGATGCCCGGTTGCTCCTCGACAAATAGAAAGCCGCGGAAGTCGCTGTTAAATCCCTGAATGCCGGCGCGCACGGAAATAAAATCGAAATTCGGGCTGAGATCGTGAAGCTTCACTTCTGCGAATGCTTCCTGCAGGCCGATGTGAGAATCCAAACGCGTCGTGCCTTTGTTCACGTTCACATTAACTATGCCCAATTCCTGCACATCCAGATAATTCACGCTAATCGCCGGAGTGATGCGAATGCGCCAGTCCACAGGACGGAAAGAAGTGTCTCCATGAAACAAATCGAAGGAAAAAAGAAATACTTGATCTACTAACGCTTGATTGCCGTTGCCGAAGAAACCGGTCGTTCCGGGAGCCGCGGTGCTTACGCCGGTCGGCGTCGGCAACCGGCGTCCATCGAAAAATGTGTCACTTATGGCGGTGAAGTTGAAGAAAGTTTGCTGGCCGAAGATCGGCACATCGCCCTTCAGCTTGTTCGTGTCGAAAGGATCCCAGAACTTTCCCTTCACGTAAGGATGCTCGCCACCCGTTCCGTAACGGTTCCAGTCCGGCATGGTGAGAAGCCAGCGGTCGGGCTCCGAACTGAAAACTGGAACGGAAGGCGGAGGGGGCTCAGGAGCGGGCATATTTGCACCGAGCTCGAGCCCCAAGTTCTGTTTCATCTCTGGGTAGCCAATAGCAGGCGGGCCTTCGCCAGCCGCCACATTGTTTGGAGCGGCCCGTGGAGGCAACTGCGGCAGAGCGGTTGAAGTCGCGACCGTGATCGGAATCGGCGTCAGCTTTATTTCCCGAATCACAACGCTTCCAGCATTCACTTGTACGCCGTCTTCTGTAAATTTCGCGTATCCCGGAGCATCGACGCTCAACTCATATTGTCCCGGTAACACGTCGACGAACCGAAAAACGCCCTGGGCGTCGCTGCTTTTCCTTTGCGCTTGGCCGGTCGAAATATTTCGCAAAACGACGCTCGCGGCAATCACGGGCACCTCGCCGCCGTCACGGACGGCTCCCTGGAGTGCGCCTGTTTTCTGCGGCGCTTGCCCCGGAATACGCTGCTGAGAAGAGGCTTGTTGAATAGGGCTCGAAAATTCTGTGCCGCGAGTTGGATCCAGCGGGGGTATTACCAAGCTGCCGGCACCGATGGGTGACGACGACAACAACGCAATCGCGGACAAACATGCGAGCAGGTATCGAGCCACCGGTTTTCGCAAAAAAGTGTGGGATGCGGAGCGCACCCAAATTGTCCTTGGATGTTTTACGAATTTCACTTGCAAGCAAGACTTAACGGTTGTTGCTATCACATGTGTTTCAGACTGGGCAAGGGATTTCGGCCAGGAACTTTCCGGTGATTTCCAGCTAGAAGCCATACCATCTGAGTAACAGAACATTGAGTGCGAATCGAAGCTGTGGTACCAATAGGCGCGACGCATGTTTAGAGCATTCCATCGCGAGAGAAAGTGCCTCCTTCTGCCGTTCGAGTGGATCGCTCTTACCTTGTGCGCTGTGCTGTGCGCCTGCGGCGGAAATAGCGGCAGTTCCAGCAATTCGCCTCCTCCACCGCCCCCGCCACCTCAAACACTCAGCAAGACTGACGTGTCAGCCATAGTGCAAGCGGCCGCACAAGCGGTCAGTTCGGACACGATGGCGATCGCGGTTGTGGACCGGCTCGGGCGCATTTTGGCTGTTTACAAGGAGCCGTCGGTGCCCCCGACAGTCGTGGGCAACTTCAGCCAGATGGTGGCATCGGACGACCTTGCAGTTTCCCTTGCTCGGACCGGAGCTTTTTTCAGCAACGACCAAGCCCCGCTGTCCTCACGCACCGTTCGCTTCATAAGCGGAACTCATTTCCCACCGGAAGTGATGAACACTGCCAATGGCGCGCTCTACGGCATCGAGAATACAAACCGCGGCTGCACTCTATCCAGCACACTTTCCGCCACGGTCCCGCCCTCCACCACGATCCTAGGCTTAAGCCCCGGACTCGGGATCGCCACGGGCAAAGCAGACGTGGAGGACTCGCAACAAGCCGCTGTGAATCCCGGCGGAGTGCCGATATTCAAAGATGGGCAGGAAGTGGGAGGAGTCGGAGTCACAGGTGTGAGCGCGGACGTTGCGGAATATGTTGCCTTCGTCGCAGCCGGCATGATTGCCGCCGGCGGACCTAGCACACAAACGGATCAGGTAGGGTTCCCACAATTCCCTTCACCAGGCGTGGTTACGATTAACGGGATTACGCTGCCTTTTGTAAATCAAACTACGCTTCCGTCTGGAGCAACCGCACCCGGAACATTCAACGCCGCGTTCTTTTCAGTGGGACCCACGGCCAGTCCCGGTGCCCCGCCCGACGGGAATTTGATCACGCCGACCAATGGACCGCTGGGAGGCTTGACCGTGGCGCAGGTCACCCAGATCATCAACGCGGCTGTGGCCACGGCGAACCAGACACGGGCACAGATTCGACTGCCGTTGGGTTCTAAGGCCAGAATGGCGATCGCGGTCAGCGATCTCGATGGCACCCTGATAGGACTGTATAGGATGCCGGATGCCACCGTGTTCAGCATCGATGTCGCCGCCACCAAAGCGCGCAACGTGATTTATTTCAGCGGCACGACCAGGACCATGGCGGATTTGAATCAAGTTCCTATCGGCACCGCGGTGACCAACCGCACAATCGGCTTTGGCGCGCAGCCATTCTTCCCGCCTGGAATTGATGGTTCAGCGGCGGGACCGTTTTTCAATTTGTACACGCAAGACGCAGCCAATCCTTGCACCCAAGGATTCCAGGCGCCCAATCCCAATCAAAGTGGAATCGTGTTTTTCCCGGGTTCGGAGCCGCTCTATATCAACGGCGTGTTGGTAGGCGGATTGGGAGTGAGTGGAGACGGTGTGGACCAGGATGATTTCGTGACCGCAGGAGGCGGCGTGGGATTTGAAGCTCCGGCGTCGATTCGCGCGGACCAGGTTATTATCGACGGCGTACGACTGCCCTACTTGTCATTCCCTCGAAATCCTACGCAATAGCCTCTCGACGCTCGTGCTTGAGCTTTTCAGTCTCCTGAACTGCGTGCAATTCGCGGCGGAAAACCAGGTTGCTATTTTTTGCGGTCCAGTAATTCTTCCGGATCTTTGCGGCGCCACTCGTCGATCATGTTAGCCACGAGACCCGTCCATCCAGTCTGATGGCTTGCGCCCAAACCGGCGCCCGTATCGCCATGAAAAAATTCGTGGAACGGCAGGCATTCTCGCCAGTGGGGGTCTTCCTGGAATTTCTTGGCATCGCCGAACACCGGGCGCTTGCCATTGCGGTCCAGGCGAAAGATTCCGATCATGCGATTGGCGATCTCTCCGGCCATGGCGCGGAGCTTGGGGCCTCGCGAGCTACCCAAGTCATCGCCAAATGCGTCTGCGAATTTAAGCACGGATTCGAGAATCAGATATGACGTGGGGAACCACACAGGTCCGCGCCAATTCGAGTTCCCACCTTTGATTTTTACGTCCGCTTCCGCCGGCGTGTAGCGCACTTCGTTGTTCGCAAATGCGAATGGAGAGCGCTCGTGGAACTTGGAAAGGCTGCGTATGCCTGCAGAGGATAGAAATTCTTCAGGATCGAATAGCCGCTGCAAAATTCGGGTCAATTGCGCGCGATCGACGATCGAAAGCACGTGACAGCGAACTCCGTCCCGGATGTCCGTATGGCACGCGTGACCGACCAGATCGGGACGGTTTTTGATAAACCAGTTCACATTGGCCATGAAGTGCGTCAAGTGCTTTGACTCATCTTCGCGAATAAGTTCCACGCCCAGCATGGGAATCAGCCCGACCAGGGAGCGCACGCGGAACTTGTGAAATTCGCCGCTGGAAAAGCGGAGAACGTCGTAGAAAAAACCCTCTTTTTCATCCCACAACTGGTAGTCGCGCCCGCCCATTTTTTTCATGGCTGCGCCGATGCCGATAAAGTGTTCGAAGAACTTGGTAGCAAGGCCTTCGTACACGGGGCGCTCCTCCGCCAGCTCAAGCGCGATCCGCATCATGTGCAGGCAGAAAAATCCCATCCATCCGGTGGCATCCGATTGCTCCAGAACCGCGCCGGCGGGAAGTTTCTCGCTGCGGTCAACCACGGTAATGTTGTCAAGTCCGAGAAAGCCGCCTTCGAAAACGTTAAGCCCCTGACTGTCAACCTTGTTCACCCACCAAGCGAAATTAATAAGCAACTTGTGAAAGCATTTTTCCAGAAATTCCTGATCGGCTGTGCCGGTGCGTTCTTTCTCCATCTGGTAAATCCGCCAACAGGCCCAGGCTTGCACCGGCGGATTCAGATCGGAGAATTCCCACTCGTAGGCAGGAATCTGGCCGTTGGGGTGCTGGAACTGTTCGAACAGAAGAACCCACAAATTTTCCTTGGCCTCGCGAATATCCACCAGCGCGAGCGTGACGCAATGAAATGCCAGGTCCCAGGAGGCGAACCACGGGTATTCCCATTTGTCCGGCATGAGCATCACGCGCATGGAATTCAAATGGCGCCAATGCGCGTTGCGAATCTCTTTGCGTGACGCAGGCGGAGGAGAATTGGGATTTTCGCCGTCGAGCCAGAGGGCCACGTCGAAAAAATAAGCCTGCTTATTCCAAAGCATGCCCGAGAGCGCCTGACGTTGAATCATGCGTTCTTCCGGCGATGCGCCGACGGGATGGATGGTGGAATAAAATTCGTCGGCTTCTTCCCTTCTCTGCTTCACAGTCGCATCCACGCTCGCAAGCGGAGAATCACCGCTCCCCACTTTCTTGTCCGTCAATCGCAAAGGTAAAACCACTGATTTCCCAGCAGGGATTTTCAGCGCGTAGTGGAAGCATGCCTTGGTTCCGACACGTTCCGGGTTAACGCAATTTTCGCCGCCGATTACATGGCGGTGAAACGCGTCCTTCACGTGTGCCTTTCGGTTAGAGTGGCCCGGGCCGAACACGCGGCCGGCATTGGTCTCGTTATCCGTGAAAAGTATTTCCTTGGGAGTGCGGCCGTAAAGACGCATCAAGCCCAGGCGATAATCCACCTGCAGATTCTCCAGAGGTTTTGCGGCAGTGCAGTCGGCTTCGAGCACCACAGAGCTCGGGAGCACCGCTCCTTCCCGAATCGACGGTTCCGTTCCCGCCACCGCAGTCCACGACCAGGTGTTTCGAAACCACAAATGCGGAAGAATATGCAGCACTGCGTCTTCCGGGCCCCGATTGAAAGCCTCGATGCGTATGCAGATGTCTTCGGGATCCGCCTTGGCATACTCAACGAAGATATCGAAATAGCGGTTGTCATCGAAAATGCCCGTATCGAGCAACTCGAACTCCGGACCTTGTCCGGCGCGGCGGCGGTTTTCTTCCACCAGATGGGAATACGGGAACTCAGCTTGCGGGTATTTGTAAAGCATCCGCATGTAGCTGTGCGTGGGAGTGTTGTCGAGGTAGAAATAATATTCTTTTACGTCTTCGCCGTGATTGCCCTCGGGAGAACTCAGCCCGAACATTCTCTCTTTCAGGATCGGATCGCGCCCGTTCCAAAACGCGAGCGCAAAGACCAGAAGCTGGTACCGATCGCAAATCCCGGCGATTCCATCTTCGCCCCAGCGATAGGCTTTGCTGCGCGCCAAATCGTGCGGTAGGAAGCTCCAGGGATCACCATTGGCGCTGTAGTCTTCGCGCACGGTTCCCCAGGCGCGTTCGCTGACGTACGGACCCCATCGCAACCAGCGCGGAACCGAACCTGGGTCGGATTCTTCGAGCCGTTTGTGTTCGCGGGACTGTTGACGGGTTTTTTTTGGCATCGCAGGTTAGCGCAGCAGAGCGTTCACCTGCTTCATCTGAGCGGCGAATCGAGCAGGATCGTAAGCGGACGGGTTCTGCAACTCTTGAAACAAGCCTTTGATTGCAACGCGCAACTGCTCGGAATTTTGCAATTTTTCGTTCCGCTCGTAAGCCAGAAAAAGAGATTGAATCGCCATGGCGGCTTGCGCTGCGGAATGTTCGCCCTGGCCGGAAATATCGTCGGCGTCGGCCGAAATAGCCTGCAGCAAATGCAGAGTGATCGTGGGATCATAGGATGCGGAATTCATCTTTGCCAGCAACTCGTCCGCTAAATGTGCCGAATTCGTTGCCGACGTCGCGACCGCATCGCGGTCGGGATTGAGCTGGCTCATTAATTGCCCGAGGCGCGAAAGTTCGGAATCCAGCTTTTCCGCATTCTCTCCATCGAGCTGGCGAACAACATCGCGGAACACCGCGTAGCGCGAGGGATTCCAAGGCGGATTGCCCGGACGCCGTCCCGGATAGCCGCGGGCCTGTCGCCAACTCTGCTCCGGAGGAGTTAGGCTGTGGTGGCACGCGTAGCACTGGAGTTCCGAGTATTCAGGCCAAATTTTCCCGTGCGACCTCGACGCGAGCCGCAGTAGAGACTGCCTGAGTTGAACGGCTTGCCCGCTGGTAAGCTCGCGAACGTTGTACCAAGGGTCCGTGCCGGCGGCTTCGCCCGGCTCTCCAGGTTCTTTCCAGTGGCGCGGCATTACGTCGGAAAAAGTATCCAGTTCGAAGAAAAGATCCGGATGGCCGGCGGCGATCATTTCGTGATCCACGGACTTTTCGTCGCTGCCCAGGTGGCACGAAAGGCATTTCTCACTGCGCTTGGTCAGATCGCGCGTGTCGTACATTCCCAGCGCAAGCGATTTTTGATGTGTCCAATCGCGCTCCGTGTGCGGGCCCAGCCATCCGGCTGCCGGTCCATGGCAACTCTCGCAGCTAACCCCCTCGCTCAACTCGAACGTGCGGCCGCGTTCGCTCTGCGGCACATCGAGCGCGTGGCATGCAAGACATCTGGGCGCGGTTTCCGCGGCACCTATGCCAAGAATCTTGGCCATTCGCTCCCCAATTGGGCCGGTCAGAGCTGCGTATGCTTTCGAGTGTTTGTCCTTTACGATCCAGATGCTGTACTCATTCTGCAGCACCCGATTATCGCTTCGCGGAACGATGCTTCCGTGGCAGGTCGTCGACGCGCAGGAACCGGGTCCCGTGTACTTGCCAGCTGCGTCGTCAGACTTCGCTGTCGCGGGCGACGAATTAGCGCGGTTTTGCGAAAAGGCATCCAGCGGAAAAATAGAAGCGAAAATAGCAACGATCGCGAGGAGAATTGAAACATTCACGGTGCGCGAATGCGCTGCCTTAAGTCTCGTTGTCATTTTCCGTTTGGCAGGACGGCCACGCGCCGCAGAATCAGCGAAAAAACCCAACAGACGAATTTTTATACTACCCGCCTCGACTTAAGTCAACGACATCGACCTTCGGTAGTGTCCTAATTCAAAGTTACAGGATTCCGGCGCGATGGCGTCTCGGATGTAGCAGTTGAGAACTTATCTCCACTCCCTTTCTGGACTTGCCACTTGGGATTTGCTATATCAATCATGCTTAACGCCCATCTCTCAGTGGCTCACGTATTCCGCTTGAAGATTGAATTCCTCCCAGTGCGGGGAGAGCGACGTTGGTTTTCGAAGACCTCAGGGAGATTCAACGCCAGTTCGGATACATACCCGCCGAGCAGCTCAGGACTTTGGCCAGGAAAATCGATGTACCGCTGTCCCGCTTGCATAGCGTGGCCAGCTTTTACCCGCACTTCCGTCTGACTCCACCGCCGCGAGTGGACGTTCGCGTCTGCCAGGACATGTCCTGCCACCTGCGCCAGGCTTGCGGCTTGCGCGCCAGTTTGGACGACGCATTTCCGCAGGCGAACAGCCCCGACGTTCGCGTCAGTGGCGTCTCCTGTCTGGGGCGATGTGACGAAGGTCCCGCTGTTTCCATCAACGACCGTATTTATGGCGCAATGACCGAAGAGCGAGTGATGGTAATGATCGGCGACGCGCTATCGGGTAAGCCTTTGCCGCACCCTCCGCATCCGAAACGTGACGCAAAATGCGCCTCAGATCCTTACCAGAATGAAATCGGAGCGCGTTATGCCGTCGTGAGGAGCGTTGTCGCATCCGGCGATTGGAATTCTGCGTTTGCGACGCTGAAAGCTTCCGGCCTGCGAGGTCTTGGCGGGGCGGGATTCCCTACTGAATCGAAATGGCAGCTAGTGCGGCAGGCGCCCGGCACCGAAAAATATATCGTGTGCAACGCGGATGAAAGCGAACCGGGGACGTTTAAGGATCGCTTCATACTCACGCACCTGCCGCACATGGTTATCGAAGGCATGATTCTTGCCGGCGTGCTGACAGGCGCGCGGACTGGGATTCTGTACATCCGCCACGAATACGAAGAGCAGGAAAAAATCCTGCAGGAAGAAATTCGGAAATGCAGAGAGCAAGGCCTTCTGGGGACGAACATTCTGGGCAGTGAGTTTACTTTCGAGTTGAATACGTTTGTAAGTCCCGGCGGGTACATCTGCGGCGAAGAAAGCGCATTGCTGGAAGCGATCGAAGGTAAGCGCGCGGAGCCGCGCAATAAACCACCGTTCCCTGTTCAGCAGGGACTGTGGAACAAGCCTACCGTCATCAATAACGTCGAGACGTTTTCAAACGTGCCCTTGATCCTGCTCCGAGGAGTGGATTGGTATAAAGCGCAGGGCACGGGCGGATGCGCGGGGCTTAAATTTATTGGCGTGAGCGGTGATGTTGTGCGGCCCGGCGTTTATGAAGTGCCTATGGGCACGCCTGTGTCTGAATTGATTTTTCAATATGCCGGCGGTCTTTCCAACGGGAAAAAACTGAAAGGTTTTGCGCCGTCAGGGCCTTCGTCGGGATACCTGCCTGCATCCATGGCTGACGTGCGATTAGACTTCAAGTCACTAGCGGATGCCGGCTCCATGCTTGGTTCTGGCGCGCTGGTGGTTTGCGCCGAGGGAACGTGCATGTTGGACATGGCGCTGAACGCTACGCGGTTCTTTCGCAATGAATCCTGCGGCAAGTGTGTTCCATGCAGAGTGGGTTCGCAGAAGATGGTTGATCTGCTTACCGGGTGGACCATGGGCGAAGGATCTTCGAACGATATGAGCCTGATCGAAGAGCTTTCGGACGCTCTACGGCTGACTTCGATCTGCGGTCTGGGACAAGTGGTTCCGGCGCCAATCTCGTCCGTACTGAAGCATTTTCGCGAGGAAGTGGACGCACACTTGTCGCGCCGAGAGTGCCCGTCAGGCATCTGCTTCACGGCCGACAAACGGCCGAATATAGCGGCGATGGCTTCGAGGCCGGCATGAGCAGCACCGCACTCGTCGAACTTACGATCGACGGAAACAAAGTTTCGGTCGCCGCGGGTACAACTGTGTTTGACGCAGCCCGCCTGAATGGCATTGCAGTCCCAACCTTGTGCCACCAGCAAAATGAAACCCCGGTAGGCGTGTGCCGTATGTGCGTCGTAGATGTGGGAGCGCGGGTTTTCACCGCGTCTTGCGTTCGCCCCGTCGAAGCGGGCATGGTTGTGAACACGAATTCCGAGAAGGTGCACCGTGCCCGGCGGACACTTGTTGAACTATTGATGGCAGACCATCCTAGCCCGTGCACTCGCGAGCAGCATTCCGGGGATTGTGAGCTTGAGGCTCTCGCCAGGCGCGAGAACCTGACGCGTCCGCGTTTTGCGCCGCACCGCACGGGGCGCGCGAAAGACAGCTCGTCGCCAAGTATCGCAGTGGATTTTGATTCTTGCATTCTCTGTGACCGTTGCGTGCGAGGATGCAGCGAGATTCGCGACCATTTTGTGTTGGCGCGGATGGGCAAGGGTACGGCAGCCGGAATTGCTTTCGACGATCAGCGCGCCATGGGTGAATCGTCCTGCGTTTCATGCGGCGAATGCATGGTTTCCTGCCCGACGGGAGCTCTCACTAACAAAAGCTTCACGCATACGGCTCTCGGCACCGGTCCCAGTTTCGAACCTGTGCCGGTTGAGGAATTGCAACAACTCCCCTTCTTTCAAGGAGTGTCGGGAACTTTTCTTAGCTTGAACCGCGGCGCAGTTGTGCGCCGGGAATTCAAGCGCGGAGACATAATCTGCCGCGAGGGCGAATATGGCTCGACGGCTTTTTACATACTGGAGGGAAAAGCGCGCGTTTCGATTTCGAATCCCATGGCCCATGTGAAAACCAAGGGCGCAGTGAAGAAATTCCTGGGCAAACTTTCCAGCAAGCTCGCGCAGCGCCAGCAAGATCAGCGCGACGAAGAAACCTACAAGCGGTGGATACCCATCGATGCGCCGGTTGATCTCGATTACGACAGCCCGGTGGCGGAATTGAATCCGGGCGATCTTTTTGGCGAGATGACTTGCATGAGTTTGTATCCCAGGTCAGCAACGGTCCGCGCCGAAACCGATTGCACCATGCTTGAGATGCTTCGAAACGTTCTCGATATCATGCAGCGCAACAAGAATTTTCGCGCGCAGCTTGAAAAATCGTATCGCCAACGGGCCCTGGACAGCCACTTGCGCGCGGTTCCGGTATTCGCGGAGTTGACCGACGAGTTCATCGGCAGCTTACGCGAAAGTGTGGAGCTCATTCGCTATTCGCCGGGCCAGGTGATTTGCCGCCAGGGCGAGCCTGCCGACTGCTTTTATCTCGTGCGCATCGGCTTCGTGAAGGTGACGCAATCCCATCTGGGCGGAGAGATGGTGATGGCCTATCTTTCGCGCAGCGAATATTTCGGAGAGACGGGCTTGCTGCGCGAGGATGTGCGCACGGCGACTTGCACTGCGCTCGATCACGTGGAGCTGGTTCGAATCGGCGCGCACGATTTCAAGCGCATGCTTGCGGAGTTCCCTGAAGTGCGCCGGAAATTGGAGGTCGTGGAACAGGAACGCGCGCAAATGAACCGCGAGCGTCTTTCCGTGTTGCAAAATGTGCCGCTCGACGATTTTCTGACACAAGGATTGATGGAAGCGCAGAGCCTCTTGTTATTGGACCTCACGAGTTGCACTCGTTGCGATGCATGTGTGCGCGCTTGCGCAGACGCGCATGACGGCGTCACGCGCCTGGTTCGCGAGGGGCTGCGCTTTGACCATTACCTGGTGGCGACCTCCTGCCGCCAGTGCCTGGATCCATTGTGTATGGTCGGCTGCCCCGTCGGCTCCATTCGGCGCCGCAATTCGCTGGAAGTGATTATCGAGGATTGGTGCATTGGATGCGGGTTGTGCGCCGAGAATTGCCCCTACGGGAATATCAACATTCATCCGTTTAACGTGATGGCGGAAGATCCGGCAGCGCCCGGGCATAAGAAAGCCATGGTGAAGCAGAAAGCTACTTCGTGCGACCTGTGTACTGAGTATGCCGAGCCGAGTTGCGTCTATGCCTGCCCGCACGACGCGGCTCACCGTGTGGATCCGCGGAAATTCTTTGCCGGGCTGCTGAATCAGGCTCCGGTTACGACCAAGCGTTAACAAATTGCGGCTGGGCCGACAAATCCAAAGTGCGCATTGATCGAACTCATCAAAAATGGCTTGCCGCTTCGCTCATCATTTTAAGCGTAGCAACGGCCGTGTACATCGTATATGCGGCGCATTCACCCGCTGGCCCGAGCGGCGGAAGCCCTGTGGGACTCGCGTTTGGAATTGTTGGCTCCGCATTCATGTTATTTGCAGGCTTGCTCGCGGGACGCAAGAAACTGCCAGTCTGGCGATTAGGTCGCGCTCAAACTTGGATGCGCGGCCACCTGTGGCTTGGGCTGCTGAGTCTGCCGCTTATCCTGTTCCATGGAGGCTTCCGATTCGGCGGTCCGCTCACCAGCGTCTTGATGGTTTTGCTCATAATTGTTGTCGCCAGCGGACTTTTCGGCGCTGCGTTGCAGCACTACATGCCTAACGTGATGACAGCGGAAGTATCCAAGGAAACTATATTCGAGCAAATCGATCACGTCCGCGCCGGACTGATCGCTGAGACCGACGAAATGATTGCAGCGACGGCAGGATCGGGCAGCGCCCCGGGAGCAAAACAATCAGCAAGGTCCGCCGCCGCTGTTGGACAAACAACGGCCCTCGCCCCGGAAGCAGCTCTGCCGCTCTCTACTTTCTACGCTAACGAGATGCGTCCGTTTCTGCAAGAAAAAGGGCCGCAAAACCAGCCGCTTGCAAACGCAAATACGGCACGTATAGTTTTTGCGGAGCTGCGTGCCCTTTTACCGCCCGAAGCGCATGACACGGTGAAACGCTTCGAGGAAATATGCGATGAGGAGCGGCAGTTGCGCAGGCAGGCGCGGCTCCATCACTGGCTGCATGGGTGGCTGATGCTGCACATCCCGCTGTCGTTCGCGCTGCTACTACTAGGATGCGTGCATGCGGTGATGGCCCTGCGTTACTGACTTTCGGGGAAAGAAGCGAGGAATCTTGCCGCGAGCAAAGTTAAAAACAAAAAAGCTTGCGCAGCGCATCGATCTGAATTACTTCAAGCGTCCGCATCCTTTCCGGCGCTGGCGCTTTCTTTTATCGGTCTGTGTACCGGCGCTCGCGATTATCTGGCTGGCCTGGTACGGGCTGACCCGCAACAATCACGTGTACAGCAGCGGGAAGATGTCCGTGAGTCATGCCGTACTCACCGAGCAATGTAGCTCGTGCCACGTAAAGGAGGCCGGAGCTTTTAGTGCGAAAGCCAGCGACCAAGCTTGCGAGACTTGCCACGACGGCCCCATTCACCACACCAACCAACTGTTTACCCCGAACTGCGCAACGTGTCATCGTGAGCATCGCGGCAGCCTGCGGCTGGCTGCGACCAGCGACGCCAGCTGCACGCAATGCCACGCCAATCTTCGCGCCGCCGGCTCCGCAATACGTTACGCGAGAAATATCGACGGATTCGACTCCAGCCATCCCGAATTTGCGGCGGTGCGTGCCGGAAGCGTCGATCCCGGAACCATTAAACTCGATCACCGAGTGCATCTGAAAAAGAATCTCATGGGGCCGAACGGAGTGGCCGTGCAACTCGATTGCGGCGATTGCCATCGTCCGCCTGCGTCCAACGAGCCGTGGAGGTTCGGCGTGCCGCAGCCGAAGGCTTCCTCGATCGCGCAGAAACAGGAACCTCCCTCGATCAATCCCGCCCGGGCCTACATGTCACCCGTCACCTACGCACAGCAATGCATTGCCTGCCACGGGCTGCAATTCGATAAACGTTTTGCGGAAAGCGTGCCTCACGATACTCCAACGGTGGTTCACGCTTTTGTAGTGCTGAGGTTTCGGCAGTACATCGCCACGCATCCAGCGGAATTGCGCATCACAAATTCGGATCCGAACTTGCCTCAGAAACCCTTCCCTATTTCCCCTCGAGTGCTTACACCAGATCAGTGGGTGACGGAGCGCGCGGCAGAGTCTGAACAACTCTTGTGGAGAAAAACGTGCATGCAGTGTCATACGCTAAGCTTTCCTGCGAACCAGCCACTTCCGGTGGTTGCAAACTCGAATATTACTGTTCGATGGTTTCAGCATGCCGTGTTTAATCATGACAAACACCGGCTGGTGAAATGCGAGGAGTGCCATTCAGCCGCAAGAACGAGCCAGGAAACTTCCGATGTTCTTTTGCCGGGAATCCGAACCTGCGAGCAGTGCCATCATTCAGGAAGCGAAGCAGCCGAAGCGCGGTGTTTCGAATGCCACACGTACCACGATTGGAGCAAAGAAAAACCTGCTCAGGGCAATTTCACTCTTTCCGAATTGAAGCGCACTCCGCCGCGTGAGGCGAACGCACAGAGTTCAACTGGAAAATGATGCTGGTGAGAAATGATTTCCGTCTGCTGACTAAGCGGCCGTCCGCGGAAAAATCTGGCTCCGCTTATACCTTCGCCGCTTTGGATAGCTTGGCTTGCGGACGAAGCCGGCTGGGGGCCGGCCGCTCGCGGACCGCAGGCGAAGCGGGGGATTCTTCTATTTCCCGAACGTCGCTCATTTTGTAGAAGTTTTCCTTCTCGCATATCCGGCAGCGCAGATTCAGCGAAGGAAAGCTTGCGACGGTCCCGTCGCCGGCGACGCTGGGTTCGGCCGAGAATTGCTTATTCGCAATTCTAGATGGGACGGCAATGGTCTCTCCGCACGAACGGCATTGCACACCGTGGTACTTCTCCATCTTAGTCCCCAGAGTCATCGTGAACCTCGTCAGCGGGCAATCGAAAAGGATAGGATGGCGATTGTACCCCACTCTTGGTTGCAATTTGTAACTCAATTTACGGCAATTTGGGTCTCCCTCTCACTACCACGGTCAGGGTTCATTTGTACGCCAAAATGCTGAGCTGCAAGATATTGACGTCCATACTAAGGCCGAGTACACTCAGCCCTTCCATCGCCAACGCGCATTTAAGCGGAATCGCGCGGATTTCCGCAAATGAACGGCGCACCGGAGTGCCGGATGAAAGCTGCTGCGGGCCGTTGCTATTCAGGGCCGACTACTGCTCGCATCGGCGCTCTTTTCTGCTGTTTGCTGATTCCGTGCGCATTTCTTTCGGCGGCGCAATCGCCGCAAAGCAGTCCCCCGCAGCAAGCACCCTCAGCCCAGCCAACTCCTGAAGTCACCACAACTCAGCAGGCAGCTCCGGCTCCTCCGCCGCAGGCTCCATCCTACTCGGACGCAACACCTGAAGTGAATACGCATGCGAGTACGCCCTTCGAATCGCGTGTGAACTTGGTCCCGGTTCGTGTGGTGGTGCACGATTCGAATGGCAAGGCCGTAGCTAATTTGACCAAGGAAGATTTCCGGCTGTCTCAGGACCGCAGGCCTCAGACGATTTTGCATTTCTCTGTGGAGACTCCAGCCTCGGTTGCGAAACAGGTTGTGCGAGGCGAGGCGGCTGGAGATCAGCCGAACGTCCCCGCTTCCGGAACTTTGACTCTGCCGTCGCGATTCGTCGCACTCCTGTTTGATGACGTGGAATTGAGCACGCAGGACTTGATGCAATCGCGTCTTGCCGCTCTGCGCTATCTGGACTCTGCGGCGGAACCTAGCGAACGTGTTGCTGTGTTTACCACCTCCGGACAATCGCAAGTGGACTTCACGGATGATCGCGCCAAAGTGCGCGCGATGGTGCAACAGCTCATACCTCATTATATTGGCATGTACGATCCTTACGACACGACCCAGTGCCCTCAGATGGGTTATTACGAAGCCGACTTGATCATAAACCAACACGACGTACAGGCCACCACAGCCGCGACCGCGGACGCGGCTGCTTGCACCCAGAGTAATAATCCGACTGAGGCTGCGGCCATGCTCGTTCAGTCAACGGCCCAGCAAATGGTACTCGCGGGAGAAAACAACACGCAGTTCGTGATTCGGCGGTTAACGGAACTCGTTCGTCGGATGTCGGCTGTTCCGGGACAACGCAGTATTGTTTTTGTCTCTCCCGGGTTTCTGGTCACTTCGACTTACCAGTACGACCTTCTAGAGGTTATTGACAAGGCCACGCGCGCGAACGTATTCATTAATACGCTCGACGGACGTGGGCTTTACACCGTCGATGCGGGCGGCGACATCAGCCGGCCTCCGCCGAGGTTTTCCAACTCGAATGCCGCGGCACAAGACACGTTATACCGATCCCAGGAACAATCCATCCAATCGGATGTGCTGGCGAACCTCTCCGGCAGCACCGGCGGCTTTTACTTTCGAAATAATAATGACCTTGTCGCGGGATTCCGCATGACGGCGGCGGCGCCCGAAGTTACATATTTGCTTGCCTTCTCTCCAGAAGCGTTGAAATTTGACGGCAAGTTCCACCAGATCAAGGTGACACTCGCCACGAAAGAAAAATATACCATCCAGGCGCGGCGTGGTTTTTTCGCGCCCAAACACGGGCAAACTCCGGAAGAAACTGCCAAGCAGGATATTGAGGAGGCGGTTTTTTCGCAGGAGGAACAGCAGGGCGTTCCAATCGAGCTTCAACTGCAATATTTCAAGAGCGATGCAATGGATGCGAAACTTTCCGTGCTGACACGAGTAGATGTAAATCACGTGCGTTTCGAAAAGACAGACGGAAGAAACCGGGATCAGCTGACTGTTGTGGCGGCGCTGTTCGACCGGAACGGAAATTTTATCACCGGAAACCAGGAAGTCGTGGACCTGCACCTGAAAGATGCGACTCTCGAGAAGCTGTCTCACACCGGCATGACCGTGAAAATGGGCTTCGACGTTAAGCCCGGCGGCTACATCGTCCGCTTGGTCGTGCGAGATTCGAAAGCCTCGGTACTATCGGCAAAGAATGGTGTAATTGAGATACCGTAACAGGGGAAGGTGAGCTATGACGCAGCGCCGAGTGGCCTTGCTGGTATTTCTTCTGCTGCTTTTTCTCGTGGCGGGCAGCTTCGGAGGACGCTTGATTGGGTCTTTTGGAGTCGCGCTTGCGCACCAGGCTCCGCAAGACCCCCCTCAGCAACCGTCATCACAGGCAGCTGCCCCTCCCATTAAGGCTGAGTCGCGCGCTGTGCGCGTCGATGTTGTCGTGACCGACAAGAAGGGCAATTACGTGCACGATCTGAAGGCCGACGATTTTAAGGTCTACGAGGACAATAAGCAGCAGCCGGTCACTAATTTCTCGTTTGGCGCGGATCCAAACGCCGCTGCCGCATCCGGGCGGCACTACCTGGTGCTGTTCTTTGACAATTCCACCATGGATGTAGGCGATCAGGCGCAAGCGCGCACTGCCGCGGCAAAATTCATCGACCAGAACGCCGGACCCGATCGCGTGATGGCGGTTATGGATTTCGGCGGCACTCTGCGGGTCGAACAGAATTTCACCGCCGATGCGGCCCGGCTCAAGCAAGCGGTGCAAAATATAAAAACTTCTGCCGTCGATCCCAACGGAACTGCGAGCGGCGCGTCTTCTTCCGGTGGGCTGTCTCTTCCGGGTTCGCCCTCGACCGACGCTGCTGCAGCCGATTTTGGAGTGCAGACCCTGTTGCTCGCAGTCCGAAGCGTGGCAAAAAGTCTCGCGAGTGTTCCAGGGCGTAAAAGCATGATCCTTTTTTCATCCGGCTTTCCTCTTTCTCCCGAGGCCGAGTCGGAACTAACCGCAACCATTGACGTCTGCAACAAAGCGAATGTCGCAATTTATCCGCTGGACGTGCGCGGTTTGGTGACGCCGGACATTGCGCCCGGATCCGGGCGCGGGCCTTCGTCAGTTATTCCCAACAACAGCCTGCCAGGCGCTTCCACTTTGGCGTCGACGCACTCTCTAATTGAAACAGAAAGACTGCAATCGACCGTCGCTGGCATCTCTCTCGCCTCTTATCACGTCTCTCCTCCGTCTGAATTGGCTTATCTGCAGCACGGAGGTGGTGGCGGAGGTGGCGGAGGCGGACATGGTGGGGGCGGTGGAGGGGGCACAGGCGGCACAGGCGGGACAGGCGGCAAAGGCGGGTCCGGTGGTACGGGCGGCACCGGCGGTGGCGGAAGCCGCGGAGGAGTTAACAACACCGGGACTTATGGCAACCCCAACAACACCCAGCCGCGAGCAATTGTTCCCGCGTTTCCGCCATCGGCGGCTACGAATCAGCAAGTGCTCTATATGTTGGCTGACGGAACCGGGGGTTTTCCTATTTTCGATACAAACGACTTGTTCGCCGGACTCCAAAAAATCGCGAACGAACAAAATGAGTACTACCTCCTGGGATATGTGCCGACTGATTCATCGGAGGGCAGTTGTCACACGCTGAAGGTCAAGGTCGAGCGCGGCGGCGCGAACGTACGAGCACGCAGCGGGTACTGCAACATTAAAGCCTCCGACATGCTGGCCGGAAAGCCAATCGAAAAAGAGCTTGAGACGCGAGCGGCAGCCTCGGGAGCCGCTACCGAAGGCTCGCTGGAAGCGCCGTTCTTCTACACCTCAATTAACGAGGCGAGAGTGGATTTGGCGATGGAAGTGCCCTCTGCGACGATTGATTTTTCCAAGGTAAAGGGAAAATACCATGCAGACGTAAACGTTCTTGGCATCGCCTACCGGCCGGATGGATCCGTGGCTGCCAGATTTAGCGACGAAATTAATATGGACTTCGAAAAAGAGGAATTGCAGAAGTTTACGCAGTCGCCGATGCGCTATCAAACGCAGTTCTCCGTCGCTCCGGGACAATATCGGCTGACTGTTGTTCTGTCGGGTGGCGCGCAGAAATTTGGGAAATACGAGACTTCCCTCGCAATCGAGCCGTACGACGGAAAGACGTTCAGCCTAAGCGGACTGGCATTCAGTAATGAAATGCAACGTGTGTCTGCGGGCTCCAGTGACTTGGATGCTGATTTACTTGCGGATCGTATGCCCATGATCGTGCAAGGCGTAGAACTGACTCCTTCGGGGAGCAATCACTTCAAGAAAACCGATAGAGTCGTTTTGTACGCACAAATTTACGACCCGAGTCTGTCCGATCCCAACCCTCCACTGGTGGGGTGCCGATACGTAATCATCGACCAAAAAACCGGAAAACAGGTACTTTCGACTGGTTTGTTCAGTGTGACTCCGTATGTGTTGAAGGGAAATCCCGTGGTGCCGCTAGCACTAAAAGTTCCGGTCGACACTTTTCCCCCAGGAGAATATCGCCTCGAAATGCAGTCGGGCGACGCAGGTGGGGCAATCTCGCATGTTCGGATAGCGACATTTCAGACCGAGTAATCTCGGCAAAATGCTCTGGATTTGCCGAAATTCGACCTCACCAGGAGAACAGCCCCCCGCAAACAGGCTGATGATCTTCGGAAACGTTGTACTTGCTGCGCATTATGTTTCTCAAGTACAATCAACTTCCCCCGCACCGAGGACGATATGGACAAGTCTATATTCAATTCCTTCGGACTGCGCGAGAATCCCTTCAGCGTAAACCCGGATCCGCGGCACTTATTCCTAACTCGGCAAACTCAGACGACCTTGGATGCTCTGATTCAGGGCGTTGAATCCCGGCAGGGGCTCGTCCTGCTTACCGGCGACGTGGGGACCGGCAAGACAACGCTCATCAATTCCCTGCTCGAATGGCTGCAGCAGAACGGAATACCGACGGCATTCATCTTCAATTCCCACCTTGAGGCCCGGGAATTATTTGAGTTGATGCTCGCAGACTTTCATATCGCGTCCGATGTGCGCTCCACGAGCAGTGCGGTGTCACACCTGCATGCCTGGCTGCTTGAGCGCTACCGCGCCGGCGAGACCGCTGTGCTTATTGTCGATGAGGCGCAAGGGCTTCCGTCACATACCATCGAGGAAATTCGATTGCTGCTGAATCTCGAAACGCCGAACGGCAAGTTACTTCAGATCGTTCTATCGGGACAGTCGGAGTTCAACGACAGGCTCAAACGGCTCGACCTGCGGCCGCTCCATCAGCGTATTTCACTTCGTTGCAGAACCAGCCCCATGACGTTGGAGGAAACGCGCGGCTGCATCCAGCATCGCCTGCGCGTTGCCGGTGCTCAGGATGATGCGCTTTTCACCCTCGAAGCCATGGATAGCGCTCATTTTTATTCGCGTGGAATTCCGCGGATAATAAATTTGCTTTGTGAACAAGCCCTCCTGAAAGCCTACTACAGCGGAATCCGCCCAGTTTCAGCAAGCATGATCGAGGATGCTTCACGCGAGTTTCAATTCGACGGAGATCGCCCTATGCCACCGCGGCTGAAGGCGGACGAAGCGATCGGATTGCGCGCGAACCTGATTCCCATGCAATCGATGTCGAGTAAACCGACGATGACCTTCGCTGCGGCGGCTGGATTGGCCTCCGAGGGGCGACAAGACCCGAAGACAGTCCGCGTCCCCGCACCCCCGGCCAAAGCGGAATTAGTCCGCCATCCAAAGGCCTCCGCCGACGTTGGCCAGATAATCGCTGAACTTTCCGCCGGCGCCAAAGCTAACGCCCCGGTCGTGATTCACCCGGCTGGCGCGAAAAGCAGTTCCAATCTTGCTACGGTCTCAAATCGCGCATCGATTTCCTCGCTGGCAAGAGCGAGGGTGTTTCTTTTAGCGCTCGTTGCAAAGAGCAGCGCGGAGTTTGGGCGCCGAACTCGCGACGGATTATTTTCGCTACGATTCTATTATCGGCGCTGGTCTAACCAGTTCCTCGCAATGGCCTCGCCAATCCTCAAGCGAATCACAACGCCGTTTATCTCTTGGCTGAAGGAACCGCGGCCACCGACCCTGCTCGTGCGAACGAATTCAAAAACGCACGTTGAACCGTCCAGTCGTTTCTCGGCAGTAAGCAATAATCTTCGAGACAGAGCGGAGCCCATCGTCCGATGGTTGCAGACGCCGCTTCGTCCGGCGCAGCGACGTTAACTGTTTGTCGACCCCCGACGACCAAACAATTGCGCCTAATTTACGGGAGTTCCTGCAAGACCTGCTTTCTCCATGAGCTCGCGTATTTTTTCGAGATATTGATTCAGCGCCTCCTGCTTCCTTGATTCCAGCCAGCCGAGTTCGCGCGCGAGAAGCTCGGCGACCACCGGCGCTGCTCTCATCGCATTCTTCCAACTATGCGCCTGGAGACCAATTCGGCGTGACAGAATGTCCTCGATTGAAACTGCCATTTCGTCTCGAATTCCGAAAGTTACCTCCGCGCGCAACGGCGCCAGGCCTTCGACGAGAGGTTGTGCGAGTTCCGGATTTTCTCTCGCCAAGTCCATTACGTCGGAAGCGCGCGTGCCGAATTTTCCGGCTAGATGTCGCGCTGTCGACTCCGTCACGCCATAGAGTTTTGTTAATGCTCGCCAGTAGTCCGTTGAATAACCTTCGGAGCCCACAAGCCGGTGCCGGAGCGTTTGGCACTGCGAAAGAGAAACGCCAAGGCATTTTTGCACGGCGTCGATGGTGTCCTGGGCCATGGCTCGATAGGTGGTCCATTTGCCGCCCATAATACTGATTAATCCTGATTGCGAATCGAGTTCCACTTCATGGTTGCGCGCGATCTTCTTCGTGCTTTTTGTTTCGCTGGAACTGACCAGCGGACGCACGCCAACCATGCCGCCGACGATCCGGTCCGCGCTGAGAGGCTGCTCCAGGTAACGATTCAGATGCCGGAGTAGGTAGTTCACCTCCTCAGCCTCCAGATGGAGATGATCGAGGGATTCAATTTCCTCGTCAGTTGTGCCCGCCAGCACGTTTCCGAGCCACGGGATGGCGAACAGCACCCGGCCGTCCTCGGTTTTGGGGATCAGCATCGCTTCCCTGTCGCAAAGTAATTCCGGCGGAAGAACTACGTGCGCACCCTTACTGAACCGTATGCGCCGAGGAACGCCCGCCGTCGCCATCTTACGAATCGTGTCCGCGCAAGAACCTGTGGCATTTACAAAAGTGCGAGCGTGGACCATGAAATTCCGGCGCGCAACCTGGTCTGTGATTACCGCCGCGGAAAGCTTTCCTTCGGCATTCCTTTCAAATGCAACAACGCGCGCATAGTTCAGCGTTTCGCCGCCGGCCTCCGTGAAAGTCTTGACTAACGTGATGTTGTAGCGTGCGTCATCAAATTGACCGTCGGCATACACTACAGCTCCCACCAGGCCACGCGACGCAAGCATGGGCATTCGTTGAAGAGCCTTCTCGCGCGATATGAAAATACTTGGCGCGAGACCATCCCGGCCAGCCACTCGGTCATACAGTTTCAGGCCGACCGTGAAGTAAGCGGCGTCGACCCAGCGATAGCAAGGAGTAAGGAACAGTCTCGTATTCGTCAGGAACGGGGCGTTCTGCAACATATGAATACGCTCGTGGAGAGCTTGTTTGAGGACGCGATATTCTTCGAAATCGAAATTGCGAATTGCTTCCTGCAGGTATCGCACGCCTCCATGGACCATCTTCGTGGATGCGCTGGAAGCGCCGCTCGCAAAGTCCTCAGCTTCGAGTTGCACCGTCTTCAAACCGCGAAGCTGCGAATCCAGTGCGCAGCCGGACCCGGTTGCGCCTCCTCCGATCACGCAAACATCGAAGCTTTTTCCCTCAATCGCTCGCAGGGATTCCTCGCGAGTTTTCATGCGCCCGCTTTTCCCCGCAGATGCGCAATGGGGTTCGGAGACCCTGGCAAAGGGCCATCCTCGCAGATTATTGTTTCGAACGATTGGGTAACAGGCGAGATTATAATTGCGTTCATCGAGGAACGAGCAGGCGCTGCGCAAGAGGCCGGGCGTAAGAGATCCGGAACCAGCGCACGAATCGCCAGCGCATACTCGCTCAGGCCTTCGTTCCAAGCACAGACATTCCCGCAGCGGCATTCCTTAGTGACGCCGCTTTCTGAGTGCAATCGTGCCACTCGCGTCCTTCGCGCCGAAGCAATTCGTGCGCTTGCTCCGGTCCCCAACTCCCTGCGGCATAGTTTGGAAAATCGCGCGGAGGGAGCGCCTTCCATAAATCGATTATGGGTTGCACAATCGTCCACGAAGCCTCCACCATATCGGCGCGCTGGAACAGCGTGGGATCTCCCATCATGCAATCGTATAGAAGAGTTTCATACCCAGTGGACGGCGTGGTACCAAAATAGTCGGAGTACTGAAAATCCATGTTCACCGCGCCGAGCCGCACAATGGGGCCGGGAACCTTGGCCTCGAAGCTCAGCGAAATTCCTTCATTCGGCTGAATATTAATCACCAGCTCGTTCGGCGCAATTTTTTCCACGGAGGTTTTGCGGAAAAGCACGAAAGGAGGCCGCCGAAAGCGAATCACAATCTCGGTGGAACGGGTGGGCAATCTCTTTCCCGTCCGCAGATAAAACGGCACGCCCGCCCACCGCCAATTATCAATATTCAACGCGAGCGCGACAAATGTTTCCGTCGTCGATGCCGGATCCACGTTCGGCTCCGTTCGATAGCCCGGGACGTGTTTGCCGTCTATCTCTCCTTCCCCGTATTGGCCGCGCACGGCGTGATCCAAGACTTTCTCAGGATTCAGAGGCTGGACGGCGCGCAGGATTTTCGTCTGTTCGTCGTGCACCGCCTGCGCGTCGAAAGAAATCGGCGGCTCCATTGCAGTAAGCGTGATGAGCTGAAAGATATGATTCGGCACCATGTCGCGCAACGCGCCGGCGTGCTCGTAATAGTCTCCCCGCATTTCCACTCCGAGTTCCTCCGCCACTGTCACTTGCACGTGATCCACGTAGCGGCGATTCCAAACCGGCTCGAAAATGCCGTTCGCGAAGCGGAACGCCAAAATATTCTGAACTGTCTCCTTTCCAAGATAATGGTCGATTCGATAAACCTGGTCTTCGCGCAGCACCAGGCCGATTTCATGGTTCAATGCGACCGCCGAATCGAGATCGTGCCCAAACGGCTTTTCGATCACCACGCGTTTCCATTTGCCGTTTTCTTCGTTGGTCAGCTTGGCCGCGCCAAGTTGTTTCACTACGATGGGGAAAAAAGTTGGGCTGGTGGCAAGGTAAAAAAGGCAATTCCCGTGCGTGTTTTGTTCTTTTTCCGCTTGCACCAGGAGGTCGCCCAGTTTCTTGTAAAGCTCCGGATCCTTGAAGTCTCCCGGCGTATAGTAGAGCCGCTTGACAAATTGATCCCACGAAGCTTGCTCCACTTCGCTCGTTGCATACTCCCGAATCTCTTGCCCCGTACGCTGCCGGAAATCATCGGAAGAAAAGTTTTCGCGCGACACGCCGATGATTGCAAATTCCTGCGGAAGTAATTTCCCCTTCGCGAGATTGTACAGAGCTGGAATCAGTTTGCGCTTCGTGAGGTCGCCTCCCGCGCCGAAGATAACCATCGTGCAGGGAGGAGCGGGACGGCCAAGCGTTTCCTGGGACACATTCACCGGATCAGAGTTCTGAGTCAAGTCTTCCTCCGCCTGAGCGTGTTATGAAAGCGCCTGTTGGACAGCCTGTTGCAAATTTGTAAGTGCGGTCGCCAGATCTCCCGTCAGATGAACCCGCACAGCGCGCCGGCCGCGCTCGGTCAGGACGTTGAAATCTCCGCGGGCCTGCGCTGCTTTCACCACGCCAAATGTATACTTCTGGCCGGGCACTCGAAGGTCGGAGGCGTCATCGCAAGTGATTTGCAAAAAGACGCCCGAGTTCGGGCCGCCCTTGTAAGCTTGTCCTGTCGAGTGAAGAAACCGCGGCCCGAAGCCGAGGCAAGTAGCCACGTGCTTCTTATCGCGGACGCTCTGGCGTATGGACTGAAGCTGTGTTTGATGGCTCTCATTCCGCTCGATGTAAGCCAGCACGGCAAAATAATCGCCTGCCTTTAAACGATTCACGTGCGCGCGCAAATATCCGGCTAGCGTCGCGTCTTTCCCAACCGCTTGCTTTAGCGCTGACGCATTCTTATCGTCGCTGTAGAGCTTGACACCCTTGTCTTCGTAAAAGGGCGTTTCCTGCGGAAGTGAACCGGACTTCTCATATTCATCGGTCAATTTGCGAGTTTCGATCTTGCTTGCTTCCACATCGGGCTGGTTGAAAGCATTGATGCCGATAATCGAGCCGGCTACGGCCGTCGCGATTTCCCATCTGAAGAATTCCTGCCCGAGTTCATAATTGTTCGCCACTTGAATGCGGACCACCGGCTGGCCCGCTTTTTCCAGCGCTTCCACTCCCGCGTCTTGCTTCGAATCCGCGCCATCCTCGAGCCTTACATAAACGAAGACGCGGTCGCTGCCGTACACATCCGGCAAACCGATTGGTTCGCGGTCTACGGGAATCAACCCTTTGCCCTCTTTCCCGGTGGACTCGGCGAGAAGCTGCTCCAGCCACGCTCCCAGATCCGAAATTCCGGGCGAAGCAAAGAGCGTGACCTTATCGCGGCCCTGTTTCTGGAGCGTTCCCAGAATTGCGCCCAGAATCACGCCCGGATTTTCATCCGCCGGCACTACCGAAGCACATGCGTGGACCATCTCCTCTGCACGATCGAGAAACTTTGGCACGTCCACGCCTTGGATCGCCGCTGGAATCATTCCAAAGTTTGAGAGCGCCGAGTAGCGCCCGCCGATGCTTGGCACGCCGTAGTAGATGTGACGAAAACTATCGGTCTCGGCGACTTTCTGCATCTGCGATCCCGGATCGGTGATGGCGATGAACCTCTTTCCCGCTTCCGCCGCGCCCGCGGATTGCTTCACCCGATCGTAAAAATATTGCTTGAAGATATTCGGTTCCAGGGTCGTCCCGGACTTGCTCGCAACGATAAAAAGGGTTTTTGCGATATCGATCTTGCTCTCTAACGTGCGGATTTGCGCCGGGTCCGTGGAATCGAGGACCAGCACCTGCGGCTGACCCTGGATCCTTCCGTAAGTTTTCTCGAACACTTCCACGCAAAGACTTGACCCGCCCATGCCGAGAAGAACGAGGTGCGTAAAGCCAGCTTGGTGAATTTCATCCGCGATTTTCTTGAACTCGCTATTATGAGAAATCTGGTCGTCCGTGATTCCAAGCCAGCCCAGCCAGTTGCCCTCGTCTTTGTTCGTCCATAGCGAGGCGTCGCGGGCCCACAAACGCTTCACTTTATTGTTTTTTTTCCAATCCTCGAGAGCCCCTTTTACATCTTGGCCAAGATTTTCCGGAAGACGGTATGTGAGGTTATTAACCGCCGAAGAGGCTGCCTTCTCGGTGTGCTTGCTAACCGCGGCCAGCAGCTTGTCGAAGGCGTCCGCAAATTGCTTCACGCCGTCCTCGGTCAATTTGTTGGTGGCATCCTTCATCGATATTCCCACACGGGCTAGAGTTTCCATTGTCGCGCGCGCCGCCGGGACATCTTCTTCAAGGCTCGCGCGCGGCTTTCCATGGTCACGAAATGCGTCGAAGGTCGCTGGAGGAATCGTATCGACCGTGTCAGGGCCGATCAATTCCGCGACGTAATACGTGTCGGGAAATGCCGGATCTTTGGTGCTCGTACTAGCCCAAAGCACGCGCTGCGTTTGGGCCCCGCGAGCTGCAAGCGCAGCCCAGCGTGGGCCGCTGAAGATCTTCTTGTAACTCTGATAAGCAAGTTTCGCATTAGCGATCGCAACTTTGCCTTTCAGACCTCGCAATGTTTGCAGATCGGAGGGATTAGTCGTTTTCTTGATTTTGTCATCGATCTGGCTATCAATCAGAGTATCGATCCGGCTGACGAAGAAACTCGCGACGCTGGCCACGCGGCTCAAATCTCCGCCTTTTTTGGCAAACTCTTCCAGCCCTGCCACGTACGCTTCCGCGACGCGCTCGTACACGTCCTGCGCGAACAACAGGGTCACGTTAATGTTGATGCCTTCGCTGATCAGCTGCTGGAAAGCGGGGATGCCCTCGGTCGTGCCGGGAACCTTGATCATTGCGTTCTCGCGGCCCAGGGTCTTCCACAAGCGCCGCGCTTCATCCAGCGTTTCTTTCGTCTTGTGCGCGAGATATGGCGACACTTCAAGGCTGACGTAGCCGTCACGCCGCTTCGTTTGCTCGTAGACCGGTCGGAAAACGTCGGTGGCATCCTGGATGTCTTTCGCAGCGAGAAATTCAAAAATCCCTTTTGCGTCCAGGTCTTTTCTCGTCTCCAGTTCTGCAAGTGTTTTCGTATAGTCCGTGCTTCCGGTGATAGCTTTCTCGAAAATAGACGGATTGGATGTCACTCCACGCAGCCCGTCTTCTTCGATCAGTCTCTTGAGTTCTCCCGTCGAGATCAGGCTGCGGCGAATGTAATCAAGCCAAACCGATTGCCCGAAACCGATCAGAGCCTTCAGGGGATTTTCGGACGGCTTGCCTTCGCTCGAAGTCGGAGTTGTCTTAGCAGTTGTGCTCATAGTAATTCTCCCTTAGCAACTCGTATTTCATGCCTCAGTCGCGCTGCGCTGACGGATTATTTGGGGCGGCTATCATTTCAGCCTTGAGTCTTGGCGCCTGTTAATTTACGCCGATTTAGCGGTCTCGGGCAACGTCCTATAGTAAGCCCGGCGGGCACGAGTTGTCGCCATTCCTAAACCGTAATTCTACGCCACTAATCATGACAGTCGCATGAAAGCCCAAGCACCTCTGAAGGTTTGTCCGCCACTGCGGGGAGCGCTAGCACTCGCGCCGGGAGGTTGAAGTCTGTGAGATTAATTGTTAATGGAACAAGAGCCGCTTGCTGAAGCGGAGTGGAAAGTATATGACCCGGCTCAGACGCGACGCGCGCGCCAGGAGCCGCCCTAATAATTTCTGCGTGAGAGATTCCAGGTCGATGTGCCGCCGGCCGCGATGAAGCCGCGTTGCCCGTCCCAAAAACTCCGCCGCAGAAACCGGAGCATCCTCTTCGTCACAAGCATCGCCCTTTGTGATCAGCAAACTCGCGGTCTTCTCCGAAGCCGCCCCATCCACGCGGCGAATGGCCCGGTGGACGACAACCAGCCCGCTCCGCTGGAAAACGATCACATCACCTGCGGAAATCTTTGCGAAATCACAGCGGCGAATAAAAACAAAATCCCCCGATCGTATCCAGGGAACCATGCTGGCGCCCGATACTCGCAAACATGCTGATCCCTGCGAGCGCATTTTGTCCGCGACCGGCAGGGCGGCATCCGAGGCCGCCAAGACAAATGGCCCCTTGCCTTCGATAGGAACCCGGGAAACATGGGAAGTGGCGCTCATCAAGGCGTCAATTGCACCGTTTGAGTCGCGATCACTTGGCCGTCAAGCGAAACGCGCGTAGTCCACTCGCCGAGCATGTGCCGCTGTTGGATCCAGGTACCGGCGACAGGGAGCGTCTGAATCGCAACCAGAGGTTCGTCTGAGCCCTGCTGTACCGCGAAAGCTAGTTGGGTTTGTTGATACAGATTGCCGCCGGGAAGCAAGAGCTCAAGAGTTTGAACGTGGTTCCCGACCGGCACGTTCTGCCAGGACACTTTGACTTCCAGGTCGCGAGTCGCGGTGGCGCTGAAACTTGTTTCACCGTCGCAGCTGGAAGCCTCCTTATCGCAAAATGAAAATGTGGCCGTCGCCGGAGGTACTGGAGGTGTTCCTCCGTCCGCCGAGGTCATCTGGCAGGCCGAGAATCCTGCCACCGCAATAAGAACGCTGGCCGCCAGTAGAGTTCCTTTTTGCCAACGCCGATCGTTCACTCTTAAGCGCAAGATGAAATCCTCGCTAAAATGGAATGGTAAAAGCGTAAGCCCGTTGATCCGTTGTCGTCACATATATGCGAGAAAGCACTTCGTCGATGGACGGGTCGCCCACAGTTCCCTTGGTAGGCCCGACGTTCGTGACTTCATCTTTCACATCGGCTCCGGTCGTGAGCATAAGCTCGTGAATCATGCCATCGCTGGATCCCACGTAAACATAATTTAGCCCTATTGTTGACATCGGCGCGGAAGGATTGGCAATCGTTGTGTTCCACACCGTCGCGAACACCGGCGTCGGCCGCGACGTGTCAATGGAAAGCGCGTGAACGGCGGTAGCGCCTGAGAAAATGACGACATACGGCGGCGCATATCCTATAACAACGGGGTAGCTAACTATCGGTCCGTCCGTGGACGCGTAAGAAGCCAACGTCGCACCCGTCGAGGGATTGATCGCATAGATCGTGCTGTTCCCCGCGGTGCACGTGCTTGAGACAATGGAATCGCCGACAGTGCCTACGAACAGAACATCGCTTGCGAAAGTGAGGGTCGGCGACGCGTCGATATCGCCCAGATTCGCGATTGCCTTCACCGCGCCGGTGCTCGGATTGACCTGCCAAAGACTGGGCTGTGAAGTGCCACATGCGCTGCGACTGGTGATCCAAACAACGCTGTGAACGTAATCGACCAGCGGTGTCGAGTTGATGATATCCAAATTTTGTGCGCCTTCGTTCGTGGTGCTGATTGGGCCGGTGAGCGGCGACCATGACGCGTTTGCGCCGGTATTGCCGTTCAACGCAAAGATCTGATTCGCGGATGTCGTTGTCGTGATCCGTGAGCCGAAGAAAACCTGGTCATTCGAGCCGCCGGCGATTGATTTCAATTGGACAGCGGGACCACCTTGAAGGGTCAGCGTGCCGCTCGATATAGGGTTTACCACCCAGTCGATCACTCCGGTATCTGTGTTTAGGGCGTAGACCAATCCATTCTGGTCCGTCAAATAATCGATGTCTTGTCCCGTGGATGAAGATGCCGCATCGATGAGCGGTGAACGAGACGCTATGGAGCCGCCAAGCGACACTGGGACAAACTCCCGCAATCCGGTGACGGCGTTAATGAAAAATACGAGGTTGGTTTGCGATCCCATCGCCGCGACTGTTCCGGGAATCAGCGAGGGGCTAGCGAGATCCGTGGCAAAAGTCGCTGCAATCCACTGTGTGTTCTGCTCAGCGGCAACAGTAGCCGCAGGTGTCGCTGAAATTTCTTCCGTAAACGTTGATCCGTTGGTTATATCCTGGTCAGAGTAATAGTTCGAACTATCGTGCAAAAAGACCTTATAGAAATAGGTCGTTCCATTCGCTGGCGCACCGCATGTATCGGAAGCGTTGTCCGTGAAAGTTGTTTTTCCTGTTGAATCCTCGAACACCACGGTTCCGGTGCCGACGGTCGCACACATTGCCGGAACCTGAGTATCAGTAGGGACCGAGCTTTTATCTACTGGAGAGCTGGTACGCCGGAGGATCAGCACGCCGGTATAAGTTTCAGAGCCAACTGCAGTACCGATCAGCGCAGGAATGTTCCAATTCAGCGTAACGCTCGCGTTGCCGGGGGTTGCTGTTAGTCCCGTCACATTCTGGACGAAAGTTACGTCCAACTCGGGCGATGTCGCGTTGCTAGCTTCCTTCGATCCAAAAACAGTCGAGAAACCATCATTGGCCGCATTATCTTTAATTATCGTTCCGTAGTTTGTGCTGCCGTTGTACCAATTTTGTACATCTGTCGTGATGTTGAATTGAGCGGTCGTGCTGGCGCTTGTCACGGACGCCGTGGCCGTCGCCGAACTCGCGATGTCCCCTCCCGCGGCAGTCCAGGCGGTTGTCGCAACCCGAGTATTCCAGCTCACTACATTTGATTGCCAGAAATTGGTTACGTCGTACGCCTGGTACGTCAGGGTCCCTGCGCTTGCCGGCGGCGCCGTGGTCACGTGCAGGGTCAACATCGCCTGTTTAATGCCCACATTCGGAATGCGCGATAGATCGAACTCGACAATTGCGCGCTCATTCGCGCCCGTGGCCGAGGCCACGGTAAGTGTATTGCCGACGTTGTTGCTGTTAGGTGTCGCCTGAATGAGCGTTGCGTCTGCGCCGCGCGCTTGCGAGTCAGTGCCCGACTTCTGCAACACGATCGTCTCGCGCGCAATTACAGGCGCGGCCGGCAGCAGCGCTAGCCCCAACGCAAGCCACCGACGCCAGTAAGCGCGCTGAATTCCGGTCACCGGGTGTTGTCTAACCATAAAACCTGTTGCCTCCAGCTAATTTGGGCCGAAACTCGGCGTCCGCTTACGAGCGGCGTGGTGCTGCGTTGCATACCCCACCTTGACCGGGCAGTTTCCCACACGCCAGTGCTAAGGTCTCGTAAATCGGTTCCGAAACACACTGCGGCTTAACATAAGCCCGCTTCTTTTTCGGACGTTTTTCATCGGCGTGGGCGATTTTCTGCGTTCTTTCCATTGCTTTCCCTGGGTTCAGTTATTTGCGAAACCGCGAGGTGCTCATTAAGGAGTCAATTGCACCGTCTGAGACGCGATCACCTGACCGTCTAGCGAAACGCGTGCGGTCCATTCACCTGTTATTTGCCGCTGTTGTATCCACGTCCCGGCTACGGGCAAATTTCGAGTGGCAATGAAAGGCTGGTTCGTGTCGGATGAAATCGCGAAAGCAGTGGTGATTTGCTGGTAAAGACCGCCGTTTGGCACCAGAACTTCGAGCTTCTGAATGTGATTCCCGGCCGGCACATTTTCCCAGGCGACGTTGATTTTGACGTCGCGAACCGCCGTGACACTGAAAGAAGTGGCCGGCGAGCAGTCGGAGAGCCCACTCGCGCAAAACGTAAATGTCGCGCTGGCGGCAGGCGGAGGGACTTTGTCCGCGGAAGTCGAATTCGTCTGGCACGCGGAAAATCCTGAAATAAGAAGAAGCATGCCTGCCAGCAATAGGGTTTTCTTGAGAGCCTGATTGCCTTCAACACGTCCTGAGCTCGACATAGCTGCCTCTTTCAAAACGGGTAAGTGAACTCAAACGCGCGTTGATCGGTCGTTGAAACATAGAGAGTCGATAGCACAATATCGAGGGCCGGATCTCCCACAACACCTGGCGTGCCCGTATCTACAGTTACCTGCTTCAGGTCTGTGCCATCTGAAATATCCAGCTCATGAATCTTGCCATCAGCCGAACCGACGAACACGTCGCTAAGGCTGGTTAAGGAAACCGGCGCTGATGGTACGGAAATTGTCGTATCCCATTCGTCGGTAAACGTCGGTCCGGTGGGATCGTAGAGTACCGCGTGTACCGCGCTGGCTCCCGAGAAGACGATCGTGTATGGCGCCGCGTTGCTCAGTACCAGGGGAAAGCTGACAATCGCGCCGTCGCCCACGCTGTACGATGTCACCATCTGTCCGGTCGCAGGATTAACCGCATAGAGAACGCCGTTGCCTGCCGTGCAAGTTGATCCCGAAATGAAGTTCCCATTCGTGGCAACGAACAGAACATCGCCTGCCGTCGACAAGGTCGGCGACGTATCTGTGTCGCCCAAACTTGCGTTGGCGGAGACGAGTCCGGTATTCGGATCGAGTTTCCAAAGGCTGGGCTGGGAGGTTCCGCAAGCGCTTCGGCTGGTCACCCAAATCACGCCGTTGATGTAATCAATCTGCGGAGTCGAGTTGATGATATCCATGCTCGGAACACCGAGCACTCCTCCGGTGGTTGTCCATACGGTCGCACCGGTGTTGCCATCAAGTCCCAAAATCTCATTTGCTGTTGTTGTCCCGGAATTGCGAGTGCCGATTGCAAGCAGGTCTGTCGCGCGCCTGTAAGAAGCGGGACTGTACAATTTCAACTGCACTGCCGCGGCCCCTTGAAAGGAATTTGCGGTAGCGCCAGTCGGGTTGGCTACCCACAGAATGACTCCGGTATCGGTGGACACGGCGTAGACCAAGCCATCGTTATCGGCTACATAAATTACGTTATCCCCCGTGGACGAAGAAGTGGAATCAATGAGCGACGAACGCGATGTAATCGGACCGCCTATCGAAACTGGAGGAAAAACTCGCAGGCCGGTGTTGGGGTTGACCGTGAAGAGCAGATTGCTCTGCGAACCGATCATCGTCACTGAACCCGGAATCAGAGATGGCGCCGCCAGCGTGGTCGAGGCGGTATTGGCAATCCACTGGGACTCTCCTCTAGCGGATGCCGAGGCAGCGGGCGTTGCCGAGATTTCTTCAGCGAACGTCGAGCCATTCGAAATTGGCTGCGAAGAGTAGTAATTCAAATTGTCGCGCAGAAACACTTTGTAAAAATAAGTTATGGCGTTATGAGGCCCCCCGATCCCGGTTGGGCACGTGCTGGAATTATCCGTAAAACTCGTTTTTCCTGACGTGTCATCGAACACAACTGTCGCAGTTCCCACCGTGGCGCATAAACCCGGGTCTGCTGTATCCGTGGGGACGGAGCTTTTGTCCACCGGAAGACTTGACCGCCGAAGAATTAGAACGCCGACGTATGACTCTCCCGTCTTGGGGGTTCCAATCGGCGAAGGAATCGTCCAGTTCAATGTAATGCTCGCATTTCCGGGTGTAGCCGAAAGACTGCTCACATTCTGAACGAACGTGACGTCGAGTTCAGGAGCGTTCGTTGCAACGCTCGCTTCCTTCGAACCAAACACCGTGCTGGTTGCGGTCGCATCGTTTTCCGTTTGGTCCTTAATGATGGTTCCGTAGTTCGGGTTGCCGTTGTACCAGCCTTGCACATCGGGCGTAATGTCGAATTGCGCCGTCGTGCTGGCGCTCGTGACAGTTGCCAATCCTGTAGCTGTGCCGCCGATGTCGCCGCCGGGAATGCCCCAATTCGTGGTCGCAACGCGTGCGTCCCATGTAACTGTGGAGGGTTGCCAAAACGTTTGGACGTCGTAAGCGCCGTAGGTCAAAGTCCCCGCCGAAGCGGAAGGCGGCGTGATTACATGCAGCGTCAACAAAGCTTGCTTAATACCCACATTCGGGATCCGCGAAAGGTCAAACTCGATGATGGCTCGTTCGTTGGCGGAAGAAAGAGACTCGACCGTAACAGTTGGTCCAACATTGTTCGAAGTGGGGCTGCCCTGATTCAGCGTGGCGTCGCCGCCGCGAAGTTGTTGATCGGTTGCTGACTTCTGCAAAACGATTGTCTCCCGAGCGATCACCGGCGCAGCCAGCAACAGCGCGACCAACAATACCGGGCACCGGTGCCACGATGTGCGCTGAATTCCGACCACCGGCTGTTGTCTATCCATGGCCCTAAGCCTCCAGCTAAATTTGAGCCCAACTCGCCCGCGGCCTACGAACGGCGCGGCGCCGCGTTGCATACTCCGCCTTGTCCGGGCAATTTCCCGCACGCCAATGCTAAGGTCTCGTAAATCGGTTCCGAAACACACTGCGGCTTAACATAAGCTCGCTTCCTTTTCGGATGCTTTTCATCGCCCTGCGCGGTTTTTTGCGTTCTTTCCATTGGTTCCCCTGGGTCAGTTACTACCGGCTTGCACTGCCGGCGTAGCGACCAGCGAAGGAATTGAACATAATCCTTTTGTATTAGGTTTTTGAGCGTGCAGCGCGCTAATCGGATTCTGTACGCCTGCTAGCCCGGCTTTCAGTTCAGCCAGATCACACGCTCGCTCGTAAGCTCCCAGCAAATCCCCGCCTTCCATCTGCGCGAGTCCCGGGCAACGTTCGCAGTACTGTCGAATCGAACATTTGGAACACACTGGCAACTGTGACTCCCGCACCGCTCGTACGCGCTCCATCTCCGGCGATTTGAACCAAATCTCCTCGAAGCGCTGCTGCCGCAGGTTGCCCGTGGCAACGGGCATCTGCACGCACGGAAAAACTTCTCCATACGGAGAAATGTAGCAACTGTTGTGGCCCGCGCTGCACGGGATGTCCTCATATGCCTGGCTTTCGATTCCGCTCGAGGTAGCGCTCCCGGTCGTAAGTGGCGCCTCTTGCGCGCTGTCCTGCGAACTTGATGGCGGGTTGAGAGTTGGATCCTGGAGGATCGGCAAGAGATCTTGCGCCGGGTTCCGCAATTGCAAAAGACTCATGTCTCCGTCCATCTTGGGAGTTATCGTCATATCCAGGACGTAAGGGACGCCCAACTCCGCCGCAAGCGCTTGTACGTTTCGATAAGCCATCAAGTTCTGCTTCATCAGCGGACACGCAATCTTTACCTGCAAGCCCTCCGCCTGCAGGAATCGAATTGCAGTCAACGTGCGCTCTAACGATCCGCGAACCTTGGTAATCGCGTCATGAACCGCCGGCTCGGCGCTATAAATGCTGATTTGAATGCGGCGTACGCTCAAAGCGCGAAGCTTGCGCGCCCGCTCGGCGTCAATCAAAAGCGCGTTGGTTTTTAGGCTGATATCGAAGTGCAGGGAGCGCGCGAACTCAAGCAATTCGAAAAGATCGTCGCGCAAAAAAATCTCGCCGCCGCTCAATGTGAGAAACAGCGTGCCGGATTGCGCCAGTTGCTCCAGCACATTTTTGATCTCATCCGTTTTCATCTCTCCGTGATCTTCATGATCGAGATAGCAATGGATGCACCGCTCGTTGCAGCGGTACGTGAGATCCACATGGACGCTCCAGGGAAGGTGGCGCTCCACCGTCCTGCTGATCAACCCGTCCATGACCGGAGTCTTTGCCATTTCTTAGCCTTTTACTTCCGTTGCCACGAACACCAGCTGCTTCTGCTCCAGCGTAGTCACCAATTCGCCGATGTCGGCTCGCGCCGCTTCCAGGCTGACTTCATATTCTGTGGAGATTCTTTCCGCGATTTCCTCCAGGCTCCGGCCGTCGGCGTGTTTCCAGATCAGGCTCGCAGTCTCGTTCAATTCATGCACTTGGCTGTCCTCCGGCGAAATAATCACCATTTCACCATCAACTTCCCGCCAAGCGAGCTTAGGATTCCGAACGATGTATCCTTTCATGCCGCGATCACCCTCCAGAATTCGGCGTTCCGGCGAAAATGCAACCGGTGGCACGGAATTTCCTCTATCAGGCCCATCAACGTTCGCAACAATGTTTCATGCGCGCGCTTTTCGGCCGTGAAGAACAGAACGCAAGGCAACAGCGCGCGGAGCGCTTCCTTTAACGACAGCGGCTCGGCGCGATCGTCGCTCGCCTGCTTCAGCAAGTACAAACCTGCGATGGGAAATAGCCGGTTGATTCCCGCCGCTCGAAATTCTCCCCAGAAAGGCGTCCCATGCGCCTGCCAGCAGCCATCGGAGTAGCGCAGAAGAGAAATTTCATCAGTAAGCACACTGCCTTCGGGTGACAGGGACGCAACTGTGCTCTTCCCAGCTCCCGAGCGGCCGAAGAAAATATATGCGCGACCGTCCCGTACAACCGTCGCACCATGCAGAAGAAATCCGCGCTGCGGCAGCAGCACCATCGTCAGCAAAATGCGCAGTAGCGAGTCCAGCGCATATTCATGGCGCACGCCATAAAATTTTGCCCCTCGGGAACCGAGAATCAGTTTCGCGTCGTCCAGCAGATATGAAAATTCGCCCATCTTCGTCCGCGTCTCTGGTTCATTCAGATGAACGGGAAAGCCATTCGCCGAGTTTTGCGCAAATTCGCGATAGCGTCGCACGGCTGGCCCGAGCAGCGTTTCGTCTCGAATGAATAGCGAAAGCGGCACGTTTCCAATGGAAATTTGAAGCGGAGCGCAAGTGTCCGGCCGCTTGACGGGATAATCCAATTCGGCCATTGTTCCCAAGTTCACGGCGGAATGCCTATAACTGCGGGACGTGAGGGCGTCCTCGCAGTTCCCCCAAATTACAAATTTACCCAACAAAAGATAGGTGCCAGAGCCAGTCTCGTTCGGTGTACGTAATGCGTCAACTGCATATGGGGGCCTCGATGCGTATCTGCCACTATCGCTGGGGAGAATAACGAACAGATGAAAGGAGGTCTTAAGCGCGGCGGCTGGCCCAGCCGTACTTCCTCAAAAGCCGCAGAGGGCGCAGTGCAATATAAAGAGGCGCCAGGGGGCCGGGCAGACGCATCATTTGCCAGTCTTCCTCGGCGGGTATGACGGAAAGCCGCAAGGCATAGCGCCACCCTGCAAAGCTTCCGGAGAGCATCCGGCGGCGAAAATTGAAGCGTCCGGGAGCATCGAGCGATCGATAGTCAGGGCTCAGGAGACGGCTTGCTATTTCCGAGGCAACATCCGTGGCCACTCTATCGGCTTGCACTCGACGCCAAATTTCATTCGGCACCGGTGCCTCAAGCAATCCGGCCGCGAGAGCAAGTCCGACATGAAGCATTCGCTCTGCGTTTAGGGATTCTGTTCGCTGCATTGTGATATCCCAGTTCAGATTCGGGTAGCGCCTCAGTAGTTCGGAAATATCCGCGATCCATGAAAATCGCCCCCAGAAATCTTTTGCACCGTGAATGCAGAGTATGGGCAGCCCATCTTCCAACGCGAACGTCCGAACTTCTCGCTCGTTCAGCCTTACTGACACTAGCCGGAGCGAAAGCTCATCGAGATTGGGGGGCTTCGGAAAATGCCGAAGAGTCAATTCGGTGTGAAGTTCCACCATTACACGCCGCTCTTCGTCACGATAGTTGTATTCACCCGGAACCGCCGAAGCAGATGCTCCAGACGAAATGACCCAATCGAATTTCGCGCGATACCCAAGTCCAAGCATCAGTCCATGGGCCTTCGGCAGATCGCTCTGGCGCAAAACGATATCCAAATCTTCGAACTCCCGAAGCGTTATGTCGCCATAGGCTTGCACCGCCAGCGCGGGGCCTTTGTAAGGAATAACTTCGATCCCCTGAGAACGAAAAAGATCGAGAATCTTGATCAGTTCCGCTGCAAGAAACAGGCAGCGGATCGTATTTGCTCGGCAGGCATTTCTTAGGCGGTCCGCAGCAGCCGCCGGCAACGCATCCATCGCAATCGCTTGCAACTGTCGCCCAACCAGCGGGAGGATTGAGTTTTCTTCCGCCTCGTTGAGCATATAGTCCCAATCGAGATCACCTTCCAGCAATTGGGCGATCTTCTGCGCTAAGGACGAATCGAGTTGAATATGCGAGCAGTAGGCGAGAAGCTGTTTCTCGGGGCTGACGGCGGAAGTCATTGATATTTCAGATCGAGAGTTAATGAGAAATTCTACGCTATTTCAATATCTGGGGCTGAGGGATTCTTTGCTGAGGTAATTTTCGCGGAGCAAACACAGCGCGACAAAAGTTCTACGACGCAAGCTGCAAGATCGCTTTCAATTGGCCAAAGAGCTCTGTTGCGCTGGCGTTACTACACGGCGGTCCATCCCGATTCATGCGGCAATGCCGGGAACGGTGGTGCTTTTCATTTCCACTAGCTTCCCGATTTTGCGTAGTCTCGCTCGGAAACTGCCTGGCTCGAGTCCCGCGCGCGCGCAAACCGTCTGAAAATCTGCGTCATTATCGAAGAGAAATTCTTGAGCTTTTCGCTGGACTCGCAAGCTCCCGTTTCGCCAATCGTCTACCGCTGATATGACCACTGCGGTCCAGAGTCTTCGCTCGCCGATTAGTTCCTCAGTTACCGTATTTTGAGGGTCTACTTGATACTGCTCGCTGCTGCCGTTCCCCATGACATCCCCCTATCCCGCTGCCTCCGTCCCGCTTCCGGCGGAGAGCTGAAACGTATACTTTCTACAACAGCAGCTTCAGCGCCATTACGGGGGCAGATCAAGCGGCGAACGCTACACCTCGGAACGACTGCGGTTTCATGACGTTACATCAGGCGGTGAAATGCGAACGAAATTCTGCGCTCAAACCGGCTGTCTGCCTGCGGTCATATGTGTCGGAAAGGTGCACGCAAAGTATTCAGCGATGCGATACGGAGAATTGCCTGGCAAAAGCGGATTCATAACACGCTGGAAATTATTGGACGGTTTCAGCTGTGAGAATTTCTCGAAGCTTGGTCGAAAGTGTAGCCATCGTGAACGGCTTTTGAAGAAGTACCGCATCCATGTCAAGTATCCCGTGATGCACCACGGCCTGGTCGGTGTACCCGGACATATAGAGGACATTGATTTTTGGCCGAATCAGTTTCACGCGTTCGGCCAGTTCCCGGCCGCTAATGCCCGGCATCACCACGTCCGTCATCAAAAGATGGATTGTTCCCGCGTGCATGGCTGCCAATTCGAGAGCGGTGTGGCCATCTTCCGCTTCAATGACCGTATATCCGCTCATTTCTAGATATTCGCGGGCCAATTCCCGGACACCTTTCTCGTCTTCCACCAGAAGAATAGTTTCCGATCCGCGTTCTATGGATTGAACGTCGGTGCGCCGGTCGCGTCCGCGCTCTCCTTCTTCGTCTTCAATTCTCGGCAGATAAATCTTGAAGCTGGTTCCGCGGTCGGGTTCGCTATACACCCAGACGTAGCCGCCGCTTTGTTTCACAATTCCGTATACCGTCGCGAGACCAAGTCCAGTTCCCTTTCCTTTTTCCTTCGTCGTAAAGAAGGGTTCGAAAATGTGCGTTTGCGTTTCGGCGTCCATACCGCAGCCATTGTCGGTAACCGCGAGCATTACGTATTTGCCGGGCGCCAGCACGGCAGGGGACCCCGAATAGGAGGCATCCAAATCGACATTCGCAGTCTCGATTGTCAGGCGACCGCCCTGCGGCATCGCGTCGCGCGCATTAACGGCGAGATTCAGGATCACTTGCTCGATCTGGCTGCGGTCGGCCTTGATCAGGCCCACGTCGGCAGTGGAAGAGGTCTCCAACTGAATGTCCTCGCCGATCAGCCTTCGCAGAATTCTCTCCATGTCCACAAAAATGCTTTGAATGCTGATTATTTTGGGCGCCAGCATTTGTTTTCTACTGAAAGCAAGCAATTGGCGCGTGAGCGAGGTGGCCCGCTGCGAGGCCGTTTGGATTTGTTCCGCGTTACGCCGCAACGGATCGCCGGCGGCCAGACGATCCGCGAGCAAATCTGCGTAGCCTTGGATAACCATCAAGAGATTGTTGAAATCGTGAGCAATTCCTCCCGCCAATCGTCCGACTGCTTCCATTTTCTGCGATTGGCGAAGCTGCTCCTCCAGTTGTCTGCGGTCCGTGATGTCAAGCGCCATGCAAATCGCGCCCTGCAATTGGCCGCTGGCGTCGCGCAGGGGCTCGACATGGCACGCGTAAGATCCGCCTTTCCATTCGACATGGAAGGTGGTCGGTTCCCCCGTCATTGCGCGACGATGAGCCGCGATCGGCTTGAAACTCTGATCGGACGTCTCAAAATATTCCGGCAACGACATTCCAACCACTTGATTCTGCTTTAATCCCAGTCGCGTCAGCCCCGCTCCCATTGCAGATGTGAAGCGAAGATCCTTTCCCACCGTCCAAAGAACAGCGGGCAGTTGTTCGACCAAGACGCGCAAACGCGCTTCGCTTTCGCGTACCTTTTCCTCCGCGCGTTTCCTTTCGATGGCTAGAGCGATCTGCCCCCCGACCGAGCCCAAAAATTCAAGATCCCGCTCCGTGTATGCATTTTCGTTCTCGTAATGCTGAACCACCAAGACGCCTATCGTGGCTGCCGGCGTTCGTAGCGGCACTCCCAACCAGGACGGCGAAGGCGTGCCTACGAGCTCCACTTCTCCTTGCTCAGCGAGCTTGTCGAATGCCTTTTGGGGAATCAACATAGCCCGCCCGGTGCGATACACGTACGCAGTGCAACTTCTTCCGACCTGCTGGGGAGGCGGCGCAACGTCAAACTGGTCTACAAAAAACGGAAAATGGAACATTTCTGTCGCCGGCTCGTACAGCGCCACGAAGCAATTTTCTGTGTAGAGCACTTTCTTGAGTGCGAGGTGAATGAGCCGGAGCAGGTCGTCGAGGTTGTCGGTTACATTTACGCCCCGGATGATTTCAAAGTTCACCTGCCGCTCGAGTTCGGCGCGTTTGTAATCTGTGATGTCCTCTACCGTGCCCTCATAACAAACGATCTTGCCGTGCGCGTCTCGCACCGCGCGCGCGTTTTCGGAAACCCAGATTTTCGCGCCATCTTTGCGTCGAAGTTGATATTCAAATTGTTCAACCACACCCTTCTTTTCGATCCTCCGTTTGAATTCCTCGCGAAATTCCGGATCGGCATAGGCGTCCTGGGCCACGTCGGTTATGCATTCCAGCATTTCCCCACAACTGGAATATCCGCACATTCGCGCAAGCGCGGGATTCATGCTTAGGATGCGGCCTTGCGGTGTAGTCTGAAAAATTCCTTCCACCGCGTTTTCGAATAAGAGCCTGAGCCTTTCCTCCGCACGTTGCTGGGCCTCTTCAGCGCGGCACCGCTCGGTGATGTCTTCGTACATCCCGAAGCTGCCCGTGCGCTTTCCGTTTGCGGTCAGCGGCACCGCCACGATCTGGACGTCTACCAGCGAACCGTCGTTGCGGCGGCGTTTGCCCTCTGCCCGCACCACCTCGCCGCTTGTGGCGCGCCTGCTCAATTCCAGGGCCTCGCTCGCATCGCGTGCCGGAACAACCAATAAATCCAGTTCCGCTCCCAGAATGTCTGATTGCCGATAGCCAAAGAGGTTTTCAAAAGCGGGGTTGCACATCTGAACGCGGCCATTGGCGTCCATGACGACGATGGCCATCGGATTGTTTTCCGTCAGCGCGCGCAGGTAGGCATTGTGCTCTGCGACTTTTTCTTCTGCGGCTCGCCTGGCGCTGATGTCCTGAACGGATGCCAGAGTCGCTTTGCGGCCGCCAAAAAGAATTCCCTGGGTAGTGACTTCGACTTCGAAAATTTCGCCGTTCTTTCGCCGGTGACGCCAGTACCCGCGAAAAGCCAGAGCCGATGGATTGTTGCGGACGGCTTCGAGCACGCGTGGAATGTCTTCGACCGGGCGGATGTCGGTGATACACATGCGCAGGAATTCCTCGCGCGCGTATCCATATTGTGCGAGAGCTGCTTCATTGACGTCGAGAAAAGCCAATGTTTTGGGGTCGTAAATGTACATCGGCTGGGGATTGCCGGAAAATAGAAGTTGGGGATTCGTACCGTCGAACGTGTCGCGTAATGCTCGCACATCACCGTCCGTAAGAGCCTCGGCGAGAGGACCTGCTGCCACGGGCTCTTGTCCGCGTCTTCGGGGACGCAAGGGCGCCTTCGGATTCATCCGAAACTTGTTTTTCTTGCTAGACATGTCGCTGGACTTGGAATTGGCGGGTGCCCAGTTCGCCCGACACCCATTTGTAGCGGGCCACGGCGAGGGTCGCAATGGTACGAACGTACCAAAATTACAGATTCCATGACACTTAGGACACCGTTGGAGATGCCGCCGCGCTCGGCCTTTTCCGGCGCGACGGCTTTCTGGCAAAAATCCAGGAGTTAGAATCAAGAATACCGGCAGTTGCCGCGGTTGAATAAAACTTTGGATTGATGGCCGAGCATTTCTGCTACAACAAGAGATACAGCAAGAGTATTGAACACAACTTCGGCGGCGTAATCCGGCGGCTTTTGCTAAAGTCGGCGAAAATCTAAAATGGAGAAGAAACGTGCGGAAATTAGCGGTCTTCAATAACGTCACTTTGGATGGTTATTTTGTGGACAAGAATGGCGACATGAACTGGGCGCGTCCGAATAAGACGGACGACGAGTGGGACGCATTTTCGGCAGGCAATGCAAGCGGCCAAGGCCAGCTATTGTTCGGCAGGATCACCTATGAGCTGATGGCCGGCTTTTGGCCAACGCCGCAGGCCAGCAAGATGTTCCCGGTCGTGGCCGACGGTATGAATAAGATGCCGAAGATTGTGTTTTCAAGGACGATGGACAAGGCTTCGTGGAGCAATACGAGGCTGGTGAAGGGCGACCCGGCTGCGGAAGTACGAACGATGAAAAAAGAAGCCGGACCGGACATGGTGATTTTGGGAAGCGGCAGCATTGTGTCGCAATTGGCGCAGGAAGGTTTGATCGATGAATACCAGATCGCTGTGGTTCCTGTGGTTCTTGGCAAAGGCAGGACGATGTTCGACGACGTTAAAGAGAAACTGAACCTGAAGCTGACCAAGACGCGGGCGTTCGGGAACGGGAATGTGGTGCTGTGGTACGAGCCGACGGTGTAAGCGGGTAGCCCCCGTGCACTTCGGCCCTTCGCAGAGCCGTGGGCCGCAAATTCCGTCGGACCAAAAAACTCACGATTTCTGACGCGGAAACTCTTCGATGTGAAACTCTCCCTTGCGGCCGAAGTAAATTACTTTTTTGCCGGTCAAGAAAGCCCAGTACCCGATGGTCCCTGCGGCAGTGGCTTGCTTTACAAACTCCGGGTAGCGGATTTGGTCGGCTTGTGCGGCACGGATGGCGGCGACGAGTCCGGGTTGTGAGAACTCTCCGGCGATCTTCGAGGGCGGAAGCTTCATTTGCTCACGGTGAGTCTCGCCATCCGTGGTGTAAAAAGTTTCCTCGCCGCGAAGCAAGTCGGCGAAGTACGATTCGACACCGGCGCCGATGAGCATGCCCACAACTTCTGGAAAAGTGAGTTTCCCCGCCTGTGAACCCGCCAACGCCTTGTGCATCGCCGCTGTATTCATCGCCTCGTTCCATGGGGACCTGTCCAGGCCATTAGCCTGGACAGGCATTTTGATTTAGAGCCTTATCGCCCCGTCATTTCTTCGGGCGGGATTCGGGCGGGACCTGGTTGTTGGCGCGGTAATAGGCGACGAGCAAGCCGTAGTGTTCGCCCATGTGCTCGACGTAGCCGATCCAGTAATCGAGATGCTTGAGGACGCCTGCGTCGCCTTCTTTTTGAATCAGCGTAGCGCCGTCGGTGACGGATTTTTTCAGGTACGCGACGGTCTCGGCTTTGGTTTTGTAACTGGCGACCGCGGGATCGTTTGCCGCTTCACCGAGCTTTGAACCGGCGACGTGGTTTAAGAAATCATAGTTCGAGCCGGCAACGTGCAGGAGCACTTGCTGGAAAGTGCGGACGTCAGGAGTCAGCTTGTAGGTATATTTGTCTTCGGGCCAGTCTTCGGCCATGGTGATGAGGCGGTTGCCAACGTCATTCCAAGATTCGAGTACGGCTTCGCTCGGAGTTTTAGTTTTTTTCGCGGCGGCGTCTTGCGCGCGGACTACGGTTGCGCTTGCGCCGGAGAACACAACCAGCGCGACGAGGAAGAGTATGGAGCGAGAAATGTTTCTCATGTTGGAACTCCTTCGGTGGATTGTCCCCGCTGTGCGCCCCAGATGCCGGTAGCGTACCTAGGAATTTAAGGCAAGTCCAGCACCTGTGGATCAGATTCCGATGAGCGCGTTTATCGGAGCTCCGCGCGAAGATGCAGCCTTACAGAGGCTCGGGAACGGTAGGTGCCGTATAATCTGCCGTGATGCATACCATCACCCAAGGCGCATTGGTTGCGCTTCAATGTTTCGTCGTGCTGTTCGTGGCGCTGCACAATTGGATTCCTCTCGGAACGCTCAATGACGTGAAAGGCGCGCGCGCAGCGTTTCCGGGCGGCAAACTTCTAATCACCACGCTCATTAACTTGACTCCGGTCGCGATCGGACTGGCCGGTAGCGCCGTCCACTTTGGCAGACGCTACCCGGACTGGCTGCTATGGTGGCTTTGGATCACCTACGTGCTTGCATGCTTCGGCTCGTTGAAGGCGTGGTGGATTCCATACCTTTTTCGCCCGGATCCGGAACTCGCCGCGCGGTATAAAGTGATGTACGGAACAACGCACTCCCTCCTGCCCGAGCGCAACGGCATCACGCCGAATACGCTGCATATGATCTTTGACATTGTGACGATCGCCATATTGATCGCTCTCGGCGCGCTAACGGCTCAGCAGTGGTGAGCTAGCTTCTGATAACCGCGCGCAGCGAGAGGTTTGGCGCGGGCGATGCGCTCCGGTAAGATGATGGCTCGACGTTGCAAAGCAGGACTCGCGACTGCATGGAACAAAAAGACAAACAACCGGACGGCGTGAAGATCTCTGGCGCGAACTTGCGCGACGAGGTTGAGCGGATCGTGCGCGGCGAGGATTCAGACGCGTCGTTCGTTCTGGGTCCGCACTGGATCGAGCGCGACGGGAAACGCGTGCTCGTGGTTCGCGGGTTCCGGCCTGGCGCGGTCGAAGGTAGCTTATTGTGGCGCGGAAATGCCGTGCCGCAGCCGATGACGCAAATTCATTCAGACGGCGTGTTTGAGTCGGTGGCGGCTCCCGGCAACCCCGCTTTGCGCGATGGTGAAGCGCTGGCGCCGAATGCGTATCGTTTGCGATTTCGATTTGCGGATGGCAATACGTGGGAGGATTACGATCCCTACGCGTTCCCTCCTCTGCTTACCGACTACGACCTGTATCTTTCAGGCGAAGGCACGCACTACCTGAAGTACGAAAAGCAGGGCGCTCATGTGCGGGAAATCGACGGAGTGCGTGGCGTGCATTTCGGAGTGTGGGCGCCGAACGCGCAACGCGTGAGTGTCGTGGGTGATTTCAATTTTTGGGACGGGCGCGTTCACACCATGCGAAACCGTGGCGTGAGCGGCATTTGGGAGATTTTCATTCCAGGTCTTGGCGAAGGCGCGCTGTATAAATTCGAGATACGTTCGCGCAACGGAAATTTTGTGCGGCTGAAAGCCGACCCGTATGGATTCGCTGCGGAGTTGCGGCCAAAAAACGCGTCGGTAGTCTGCAACATCGAAAACTACGAATGGAAAGACGCGGCGTGGATGAAAGCGCGCGCGGGGAGAGACTGGCTGCATTCGCCGTTGACCGTGTACGAGCTGCACGCGGGATCTTGGCGGCGGAAAACTTCGGACGGAAACCGCTGGCTCACTTATCGCGAGCTGGCGGAAGAACTGATTCCTTACGTGAAGCGGTTGGGCTACACGCACATCGAGCTGATGCCCATCATGGAGCATCCGTTTGATGGTTCGTGGGGCTATCAGACGGTCGGCTATTACGCGGTGACACGCCGCTACGGCTCGCCGGCGGATTTTATGTACTTTGTGGATTGCTGCCATCGCGAAGGAATCGGCGTCTTTTTGGATTGGACGCCGGCGCATTTTCCGCGGGATGCGCACGGGCTCGGCTTTTTTGACGGTACCCACCTTTACGAGCACGCCGATCCGCGGCGCGGAGCTCATCCGGACTGGGGCACGCTGGTTTTCAATTACGGGCGCAACGAAGTGCAAAATTATTTGATCTCCAACGGGCTATTCTGGCTGGACAAATATCACATCGACGGGCTGCGAGTGGACGCAGTGGCCTCCATGCTGTATCTGGATTATTCGCGCAAGCCGGGCGAGTGGATACCGAACCCATACGGCGGGCGCGAGAATCTGGAGGCCATTGATTTCATCAAGCGGCTCAACGAAGTGGTTCACAAGCGGCACGCCGGAGCGCTGATGGTTGCGGAAGAATCCACCTCCTGGCCCGCGGTATCGCGCCCCACGTATGACGGCGGGCTGGGCTTCGATCTGAAATGGAACATGGGCTGGATGAATGACACGCTGCGTTATTTTGAGAACGACCCGATTCATCGGCAGCATCATCACAACGAGCTCACCTTTTCGATGATCTACGCGTTTAACGAAAACTTCGTTCTGCCGCTTTCGCACGATGAAGTCGTGCACGGCAAACGCTCGTTGTTGGGAAAAATGCCGGGCGACGATTGGCAGAAATTTGCAAATTTACGGCTGCTCTACGGCTATATGTACGCGCATCCGGGAAAAAAGCTTTTGTTCATGGGATGCGAGCTGGCGCAGCGAAATGAATGGTCTGAGACCGGGGCGATCGATTGGCGGCTGCAAGAATCGCCGCCGCACCGCGGAGTTCAGCGGCTGGTTACAGATTTAAACCATCTTCACACCAACGAGGCGGCGCTTCATGAAGTTGATTTCGAATGGCCCGGCTTTGAATGGATTGAGGCCAATGATGGCGCAGCGAGCATTCTTTCGTTTGTGCGGCGCGCCCGAGATTCGCACAACTTTGTTGTTGTGGTGTGCAATTTTACGCCTGTGGTGCGCGAGAATTATCGCGTGGGCGTGCCTGAAGCCGGTTTCTACGGCGAGATCCTGAACACCGATTCGGCGTACTACGAAGGCAGCGACAACGGGAATTCCGGCGGAGTGTCCGCTGAGCCGGTGCCGTGGAATGGCCGTGCTTATTCTTTGAAGATTCGCGTCCCACCGCTGGCCGCTGTTTATTTCAAGCTGGAACGCAAGTAATGCAGTCAGACGGCCACGCACCAAACCCCGCCGCCTGCCAACCCAACTTCGCGTAAAAATCACGGAACATTTTCAGGGGCCACCCCGTACATATGACCAGGAAGAGCACGGGAGGCTTCCCAAAAATGAGAAAACAACTATGCGGGATCGTGATGTTCTGCGTTCTGTCAGCAGTCGCAACCGCTCCGGCAGCTCTGGCCGGGCCGGGTGAGCGATACCTGCACGTGAAGGTGGAGGACGCGACGAAGGGCGAAAGTGTGAACGTGAATGTGCCGCTCTCCATGGCCGAAAAGATTCTTCCGACTGTGAACAAAGGTAATTTGCACAACGGGCACGTGAGCATCGGGTCCGCGGAAATGAACGACGTGGATATTCGCGCGCTCCTGGACGCGGTGCGCACCGCTCCGGACAATGAGTTCGTGACGGTGAAGGAAAAAGATCAAGACGTGCGGGTGGCAAAATCGAATGGAAACATAGTGATTCACGTTCGCGACGGAGCGAAAGGCGAAAAGGTAGACGTCACGGTTCCGATGAAGGTGGTCGATGCGCTGCTTTCCACTGCAAAGGATAATGAGCTTGATGTTTCTGCGGCGATTCGGGCGCTGAGCGATGCCGGCGATGCGCTCCTGATTACTGTGGAGGACGCGTCGCAACACGTGCGCATCTGGGTTGACTCGAAAAACGGTTCAGAGTAGCCGGACAAGATTCTGGCGGAGGTGATTTATGATCCTGCTCGGGAAAGTTGCTTTGGGAATTGTTGGAACGGCAGTGGCGGGCGTGGGACTGCTCTGCAGCGACGGAATGGTCGAAGTGAAAGTTGTGGAGCGCCATCCCGAAGTGCATCACGTGTACGTGATCGCCCCGGCGATGCTGGTGCCGATCGGTATGCGCTTTGCGCCGCGGAGAGAGTTATCGCACGCCGCCGCCCAGATTCAGCCCTGGATGCCGACGATTCGCGCAGCGCTGGATCAGTTGCGCGAGAGTGACGATGTAACCTTGGTCGAAGTGAAACAGCCCGGCGAACACGTGCGCGTGGCGAAAGAAGGTGGATCAATCGTGGTAGATGTGGAAGAAAAAGACGAAACTGTGCACGTGTCCACGCCCATCCGCGCGATTTCGAGCACTGTTGAACAGCTTGCTGCTTCGGCTCCCTCGATCTAGAGCGAGGCCGCAGCGGGAATCCGTCACTGGCGGGCGCGGCAAGGCCCCTTGCACGCCCGTTAGCGCCGGAGAGTCTTCGGTGGAATCCAATACACTTCTTCTTTCAGGGACTCTTTCGCAAATCCGCAGCGGAACAAAATACCCTTCCCGAGTTCTATCATTTGCGGATTACCGCAGAGATAACCTGTTGTGTCCGAACCCGCCAGTTTCCACTGGTCCTTGTATTTGCGGATGAGGTCTTCCACTCGGCCTATCTCGCCGCGCCATCGGGTGTCTTCGTACGGACGGCTTACGGTTGGAATATAGGTGAGCCACGGTACTTTTGATGCCAACTGCTCAAGTTCGTCGTGATACCCAAATTCCCAGGAGCGGCTTGCCGCGTTAATCAAGTAAAGATGAATGTCGTTGGGAAAGCGGTTATCGCTCCAATCTTTGTAAAGGGTGCGCATGTAAGAGATAAACGGAGCTACACCCGTAACCGTGCTGAGCAAGAGGTGATTTTTGTGACCGCTCTTCAAATCCAGCGTGAAGCGCCCCTTGGCAGCTTTGCGCAGGGAAATATAGGCACCCACCGGAAGTGCGTGCAACAGCGGGGTCAGTTCGCCCGCGGGAACAAGCTCGATGAACAGCTCGAGCTCGCGTTCGTAGGGCGAAGAGACTATGGAGTAAGCCCGCTCAATAAGCTTTTGCGAAGCCTGCACGCCGAGAGTGGCGAACTGCCCGGCCACAAATTGGAATTCCCCGCCGGGATCGAGATGAATCTTCCATAGTCCGGGCGAGAACTCGTCGCGGCTGGTAATCCGTGCACGATAGAATTTTTCTTCGGCGGTGCGCATGGACAATAAGCTCCGAGAAATGCACCCTTCGAAAACCAAAACCATTGTAAAAAAACTAAGAGGCGTCCCGAAGGCATCGGGACGCCTCTTTACAATTTCTGAAAAAGCTAGCGCTTCGACATCATCGTTACTGGGGCTGTTGCTGCTGTTGCATCATCATCTGAGGATTAAACGGCTGCGGCGTGCCCGTAATCTGGTCCTTCGCCCCGCTGATTACCTTGATCAACTCCATGGACGAGTCATTCGACTTTGATTTCACCAGTCCGTACGGAGAAACCTTCTGCGAAATCCAAACTTCGCCGCCGCTCTTCGAACGGTAGTGCTGGCAGGTGAAAGTGCCGGCCGGCACGGTAATGGTTTCGCTTCCCAAATCCTCCCCGCCCGTTCGAACGTCGGCGGTTTGCGGCGTGCGATCCTGATGCATCATTTGCGTGGGCATCTCCATCGGCGGACGGCCCGGCATTTGCATAATCATGCGCGAGATTTGAGTATCGGGACCATTCAGCACCATCAACTGCTTCATGATCATCTGGCCGCTTCCGCGATTAAAAGACGTCTCATACCAATATGCATCTTTCCCATCGACCGACTCTTTGCCGACGACAGCAATTTGCATATCGGTCTTATCACCCTTTGCTGATTGCATTTCATATTCCGCACCCTCGCCAACGACCGGATTCCAAAACCCGCTGATGTGCGGGGTCGAAAAGTGGCCCATTTGGGCGCTGGCAGCCGTTGCCACCAGAGCAAGCAGCATTGCGGTCACCGCGTGACGCCCCGAAATTTTCATGAAATCTCCTCGGAAGGTAGAGATTATATTCTCATTTAGCTCAGAGATCGCGTCCCTGCGTATCTTGCATCTTTGAAATGTCGAACGTCGTGTGAATTTTTGCACCGTTCACGGAGCAAATGAAATCGACACTCTTTTCGTCGTCCGCTATGGTCGGCTCGCCGTTGGCCGCCTTCCTTAGGAAAATGAACCCCACGGCTTGTACTTTTGTTCCATCCTGCGCCCGGGTGATTTCAACTTTCATTGGCGAAATTTTCTGCTTGGTTTTCTTTTCGATTAAATAGCCGTCGGCCTTGAGCGTATCCTCATCCGCCGATTGGAACGGTTTCATGTCCGGCCCAAAGACGACGAGTTCATAAACATCAAGCTGTTTTGCCAGCTCTTTTTCGGCGTCTTCCGGTTTCATCTGCCCAGCCAGTTCCGCTTTGCGGTACACGGCCTTCTCGACAGTTTTGGATGACACCCAGCGTATAAGAAATGATGCTGATCCGGATGAGTTCCCGGAATCTCCGGCTCCGGCGACAGGAGTGCTGACCGCACCAGGCGCCGATCCGCCCATTGCTTTTCCATTTCCTCCGCCTCCGCCCGCAGGCACCTGCTGGTTTGTGGCAACCGCTGGCCCGCTTGCATCGTTGCCTGAATTATCTTTGCCGGTCTTCCAAGTAGCCTCGACCTGGATTATTTTTGACCACGGAGAATCTTCAAGCACTCTCTGGACATCCTTCGCGTCCCACTGCTGATAAGGTTTTGATTTCCAAGGATCGCCACCTGCGAAAACCAAAGCGGCCACAACGAGCACCGTAGAACTTAGGAACACGACTTTGCGCATAGGATTTTCCCTTACTGGAATTTTTGTGCCATCGCCCGGCATATAGGCCGTACTCTAACGACTCACCGGCTTGGCCGCAAGCGCATTTTTACCGGCGTGGGCCGGTGCTTCGGGCGCGCGCGATGCCCCGAAGACGCGTTCCAGGCGATAGACCGGCTTTTCGCGCGATTCGAAGTGCGTGCGCATGAGCAACTCACCGACCAATCCAACGGCTAGCAGTTGAACACCGAATAAACATAACATCATTCCCAAAACGAGAAGAGGTCCGTGCTGAATGAAAATCGAGACGCCCCAGAAGATCTTCTGCATAAGAAGAACAAATAGAATTGCCGCACCTACAAGCATTCCAAGCAGACCGGTCGGACCGAAAAAGTGCAGGGGCCGAGTCATGTAACGCATCAGAAAGCGGATGGTGATGATGTCAAAGAAAACGCGTAACGTCCGCGAAATTCCGTAATGTGACTTGCCTCCGGGACGCACGATATTTCGGATCGGCACTTCCACGATTTTGGCGCCGTTCCAGGCGGCTAGCGCGGGAATAAACCGGTGCATCTCGCCATAAAGTGGAATGTCCTTAATAATCTCGCGACGATAGACTTTAAACGTGGTTCCAAAATCGTGGATGTCCACGCCGGAAAGCTTGCTCATCATCCAGTTGGCGATTCGCGAGGGCAGGCGGCGCATTATGAAATTGTCCACGCGCTTCTGGCGCCAGCCGCTGACGATGTCGCAATGACTGGCTTCAAGGGCGTCGAGCAGAGTGGGGATGTCGGCGGGGTCGTGCTGCAGGTCGCCGTCCATCGAAACGATGATGTCCCCGGAAGCGAAGTCGAACCCTGCCGCCAGGGCGGTCGTTTGCCCGTAGTTCCGTTTTAGCCGAAGAACGGCCACGCGCGGGTCTTCCTCGGCAATGGCTGCGAGGATTTGCGGCGTAGCGTCCGAGCTTTGGTCGTCCACGTACACGAATTCGACGGGATCATAGCGTCCAGTCATCACTTCGCTTAGCCGCTGATGCAGCTCACGGACGCTATCCTGCTCGTCGTGAAAAGGGACGACGATCGAGTATCGAGGTGGCACGCCTTGGCTAGCCGGCATTTTGCTAGTGTAACTCCCGATAGCTAATTAGGCGAATGTCCCTTTCGTCTAGTGCGTTTCTGACACCGGAATCGAGCAGCCCCTGCAATTCGGTTTCTCGTTGGTCCTGGAGCCGGGAGCCGGAGTTCGCCAAGTCGATATCGCAGATGCCTGGATGAAGCATAATCTCGGTACTGCCGTCGGAAAGTGTGTCAATCATGCGACGGAGAGCAGCGGGGCCCAGCCCTCCCGTCATGGCCAACCCTAGAAAATGGTCAGGTGAAAGCAAACCGTACTTGCGCGCGATGGCCTGAAACCATGGCGTGACAGCGCGAGCTGCCGCGGCAGCGATCAGCTCCTTGGTGCGGCCGGGGTTTTCATGGCGAGTCGTCTCCCAGGAGTCTCGAAGATTCTCCATGGGCTTGCGTATCCGCGTGATTCCAAGTTCCTTGGCCACGCGACCGACGGCCTCCATCACTTTGGGGTGCGCGTGAGTGTGCTTGTGCGTGTCGAGATGGGTCGGTTCGATTCCCGCAGAGCGGATCTTTTCGATTTGAGCGCGCAATTCCCGCTCGATGGCCTTCATCCGAATGAATCCGGAGCTCAATCTCGCTACTAGTCCCGCCAAAGACTCCGGCAGATTTCCATTCGCATCCGCCAAAGAAGAGATTTTCTCTCGCGGAGCGATCGCCGGGCCCCCGACCAGCACTAAGTGACATCCAACTCCCAATTTTGGATTTGATTTGGCGCGCGATACGGCATCATCGAATTCCGCGCCGTTGGCCATTAAGGTGGCGCTGGTGAGGACGCCGTCGCGATGGGCGCGAATGATTCCTTCGTTTACGCCTCGCGTCATTCCGAAATCGTCTGCGTTCAGGATGAGTTGTTTCATTTAGCTAGAAGCATATGCGAAGCGGAAAGACAATCATATCATGGGGCAACGAACGACAAAGCTAGTTGCGGGCGTAGCAGAGTCGGAGATTCTGCGATGCCGGGGTGAAAATAGAAATTCCCGGAGAAAGCAATTCAAAAGCCATTCATGTGAAGAGAACGAAAGAAATGTTAAGGAAGTGTAAAAGTTTTCAACAGTTCTGTTGAAAACCATGTGGAAAAGAACGCCGCAACACCGGGAATCGAGCGTCTGGCAAAGGCTTACTTCACTTTGCACTATTTCTGTGCAGTTTTTTTTGGATGAAATAATTTCCCGGTGATCTTCAACTTTTTCACTTCAGTTCGAGCCAAAGTGAAAAGTTTTTGTACGCATTTTGTCAAATCAGGAAAAATTTCCGTTCGACTGAGGGAATCCTAGTACCAGTGAGGCGGTGGGGCGAGCTTGATTTGAATTGTTTGCTCGTCGGTATCGACGTCGTACCACTGTCCAAACGTGTGCCAGCCTTTAGCAACGACCTGTATCTCAATCCTTCCTTGGGGAATCTCGGGAACTTTCGCCGAACCATCCTGGTTCGTCTTGAAATTCAGCTCAGCCAGTTTGTCGTGGTGGAAGAGGCCACCGGATTCATTGAATCGGACATAGACGCTGGCATTTCCAATAGGCTTTCCGTCGGCCGCCGCTACAACCTCGATTTTCAGTTTTACCGTGGCGGGCTCGGACGACTTTTTATCCTTTTTGTTGGGCTTGTCCGGCGGAGCTTGCGTGTTCTCGGCGGGCGATTGTTCCTTGGAGGCCGATTGGTCTTGATTGGCGGATTGAGCGTGCGACAAACCGACAACGCTCAAGAATGCGGCGAACAGGGCCAGCGCTAAGAAACCGGACGAAAATTGCCGGCGGCTCGAAGTGGAACTCATGGCACCTTTCTTTTACAGGAATAGCCACTCGCTCTCAAGTTCTAAAAAACTGCAATCCATAATGGCTTCCATGGCCCGGCGATAGAGTTCTCGTTGAGGCTGTGGAGTTTAAGTGCTCTGACGTATGATGATTATTCCGACAGGAGGCAAGTGATGGGTTTTTCCACCGACGCGATTCATGTAGGTCAGGAGCCTGACGCTCTAACCGGCGCGATCGTTAAGCCAATCTACCAGACGTCCACGTATGTAATTGAGGAAATGGGAAAAAGCAAGGGCTACGACTATGCGCGGACGAACCATCCGAACCGTCAGGCGCTGGAACGCACCATCTCGAAGTTAGAGGGAGGCCACGCCGCTTATGTGTTCACCTCCGGAATGGCGGCGATCGACTCCGTCTTCCGGCTTTTGCGTCCCGGCGATCACGCCATCCTGTCCCAGGCAGTGTACGGCGGAGTTTTCCGGCTGACGACTCAATTGCTCGTCCAGTTTGGGATGGAATTCAGCTACGTGGACACTTCTTGCCTCGAAAAAGTGAAGGCCGCCATCAAACCAAACACGAAAATGATGTATGTCGAAACGCCTACGAATCCTACGATGATAGTCACAGACCTGGCGGCCGTGGCGAAGCTCTCGCGCGAAAGAAATCTGACGCTTGTAGTGGACAACACATTCCTCAGCCCTTATCTGCAGCAGCCCATCGCGCTGGGGGCGCATATCGTCGTCCACTCGATGACGAAATACCTGAATGGCCACAGTGATTGCATCGGCGGCGCGGTGGTCCTTACGCGTCCCGAAGACGCCGAAAAAATATATTTCGTGCAGCGGTCCGCTGGAGCCGGTCTCGCGCCGATGGATTGCTTTCTGGTTTCGCGTGGACTTAAGACGCTTGCCGTGCGCATGGACCGCCACAATTTGAATGGGATGGCAGTGGCGAAGTTTCTGGAGTCTCACCGGAAAGTAAAACGCGTGATCTACCCTGGGCTTGCGTCTCATCCGCAACATGAAGTTGCGAAAAGGCAACAGTCGGGATTTGGCGGCATGCTTTCGTTTGACCTAGGATCACTCGACGCGGCTAAGGCGCTTTTGAATCACGTAAGACTTTGCTCCCTAGCCGAGAGTCTGGGCGGCGTCGAGACGCTGATTTCGCTTCCAGCTCTTATGACGCACGCTTCCATACCAGTCGACAAGCAGAAGGAAATCGGGATCACCCAAGGCCTGATCCGCCTCTCGGTTGGAATCGAGGATGTTGAGGACTTGATTGCGGATTTGGATCAGGCGCTCGCCAAAGTCTAGCGCCGATCAGGCGGAGTGTAGTGAACACGCTTTCGAAATATTATGAATATGGCAGCCAACAATGCGAGGAGAATAAATTGGATGGCGATTGATCGGCTTGCGTACCAGCAAACAATCCCTGAAGCGTGATATTGAACTCCTCGTTCCGCAAGTGCTTCGCAGGGCGGCAAATCGAGTGATGCTTTCGGTAAAAAGTACTTGGCACCATTTGCCAGCAACAGCATAAGAAATGTGTTTGCAATGAGAAGCGCAAAGACGGCCCCAAACGCAGATGGCGGCTTGTCCACGAATTGGAATCTGTGTCCTCCTACGCCTGGCATTGTTTCCTCGTCGAATAAGTCTGGCAGAATCTATTACCGCTTTCACTTTCTCTTGTTCATAGGTAGTAGCCCAGGCCAGAAAACACAGTCTTGAACGATCCGTCATGCACGCCTACGACTTCGAGCCAATGGTTCTCGTAAGCATCGCCTCCCAATACAATATCCTCGTGCCCGTCGCCTTCCACGTCTGCAATGTCCACGGGAGCCCATAGCGTAACCGTAGGCACGTCTACG
>Ga0209530_1000108_pt1 | contig 71477 bp, 70 predicted proteins | sample BlaSpr_A8_Ref_O1_FD_187987 | JGI IMG/M metagenome (GOLD analysis project Ga0209530, IMG submission 187987) | Forest soil microbial communities from Thunder Bay, Ontario, Canada - Black Spruce, Ontario site 2_A8_Ref_O1 (SPAdes) (version 2) | ecosystem: Environmental > Terrestrial > Soil > Boreal...
TAGCCCCACGCCCCGCCCCAACCCACCTCCGCGCCTAACCCACGCCCCACCCCCCTTAACCGTCCCGCGTCCTTACATGCGAACTCGTCCTTGCATGCCAGGTCGTCGCCAAATTCCGGCATATCGGGCACAAAAGCGACGGGTTGGACAGCAAAGACGAGTTCGCATGCAAGGACGTGCCCGAATTGCCAGGTTCGGTCGGAGGCCGTCCGGTGGCTGCCGCCCACGCGGCTGCCGTGCCTTGCCGGATCGATTTCATGAGCTGCAAATTTTTTGCAGCTCATGAAATCAGTTTCGGAAGAGTGTGGCCTTTCTAGCGGCTTTCCGCGCGGCATGGGTCCGGTGGCCATGACCGCCGATGCACCGGATGGGCTGGATGGGCCGGATGAGCTGGATGAGAGCGCCGGCTGCACCTGCACATCTGCCTGAGCGCGCGGCAGCGAGGTGGGGACGGTTACGGCGGCTGGGAACGGCGCGCGGGCGGGGCGCCGGGGGCGGATATTGAAGTATCCTTAAGGACGGTCGTCAGGATCTGGTTCGGATGAGCCAACCCCTGTCGGCCAAAATCGCGTGCTCGCTTGCCATCTGGCGGCTGGGCCCTCCGTAAGGGGGGCAAGGCTGGCAGACGGGACGCGCCGCTCGGTCCGCCGGCCCGTTACACGTCACACCGCCGGCTGCTGGCGCGTACATCACGGGCACCAGGAACTAACCGAGCAGCGCCGTCCACCCGGCAGAAGCCAGGTAAAGAAGGCGCGCACAACGAAAGGGACCGTGCCACCATGGCCCAGGTCGTCAGCATGAAGCAGCTTCTGGAGAGCGGCGTCCACTTCGGACACCAGACCAAGCGCTGGAACCCCAAGATGAAGCGCTACATCCTCACCGAGCGCAACGGCATCTACATCATCGACCTCCAGCAGTCGCTGGCTTACATCGACCGTGCCTACGAGTTCATCAAGGAGACCGTCGCCCACGGCGGGACCGTGATGTACGTCGGCACGAAGAAGCAGGCCCAGGAGGCGATCGCCGAGCAGGCCCGCCGGGTCGGGATGCCGTTCGTGAACCAGCGCTGGCTCGGTGGCATGCTCACGAACTTCTCCACCGTGTACAAGCGGCTGCAGCGCCTCAAGGAACTTGAGGAGATGGACTTCGACAACGTGGCTGCCTCCGGCATGACGAAGAAGGAGCTGCTGCAGCTGCGTCGCGAGCACGTGAAGCTCGACCGCACCCTCGGCGGGATCCGGGACATGGCCCGGGTACCGAGCGCGATCTGGGTGGTGGACACCAAGAAGGAGCACATCGCCGTCAACGAGGCGCGCAAGCTGGGCATCCCGATCATCGCGATCCTGGACACCAACTGCGACCCGGACGAGGTCAACTACCCGATCCCCGGCAACGACGACGCGATCCGCAGCGTCGCGATCCTGACCAGGATCATCGCCGACGCCGTGGCCGAGGGCCTGATGGCTCGCGCCGGGGCATCCGGCGGGGATGACAAGCCGGCCGGTGCCCAGCCGGGCGCCGAGGAGCCGCTGGCCGAGTGGGAGCGTGAGCTCCTCTCGGGCGCAGCCGCCCCGGCCGCTACTGCCGCAGCCGCTACTGAGGCAGCCGCTACTGAGGCAGCCGCTACTGAGGCAGCCGCTACTGAGGCAGCCGCACCAGCCGCCGCCGAGGCCGCAGCACCTGAGGCAACCGAAGTCACACCCCAGCCTGGCCAGGCCGAGGACGCGGCTGACGCCGCTGCCGACGCCGTGCACGCCGACGCAGAGGCTGCCGCCGCGCTCGCGGCCGACAGCCCCGCCGCGGCAGTGAACGCCGCCGAGGCAGCTGCGGACGACGAGGCCGCCACAGATGAGACCGCCGGCGAGACCGCAGGCGAGACGGCCACGGACGAGACGGCTGCCGAGTAAATCCGGCGAGCAGATCCGGCGGGTAAAGCCGCCGAGATAAGTGCGAGAAGCCAGACAAACCCCGGAGAGACAGAGGACATGGCGAACTACTCAGCCGTAGATGTGAAGCGGCTCCGTGATCAGACCGGCGCCGGCATGATGGATTGCAAGAACGCTCTCGAGCAGGCCGAGGGCGACCCGGAGCAGGCAATGGAGCTGCTCCGGGTCAAGGGCGCCAAGGACAACTCCAAGCGCTCTACCCGCACGGCAGGCAACGGCCTGGTCGCCGCCGAGCTGGACGGTACGGACGTCGGCGTCGTGGTCGAGCTGAACTGCGAGACGGACTTCGTCGCGAAGACGGACCTGTTCCAGCAGTACGCAGCCGATATCACCAGGACGGCCATCAGCAGCCGGGCACAGGACAAGGACGCTCTGCTCGCCGCGGAGGCCAAGCCGGGTGTCACCGTCGCCCAGCTGATCGAGGAGGCGGGCGCGAGCTTGAAGGAGAAGCTGGAGCTCGGCCGGTTCGTCCGGTACGAGGGCGGCTATGTGGCCACCTACCTGCACCGCAGCGACGCGGCACTGCCGCCGACCCTGGGCGTGCTGCTCCAGCTGGACAAGGAAGCTCCGGAGACCGCCAAGGACCTCGCCCAGCAGATCGCCGCGATGCGGCCGCTCTACGTCACCCGGGACGAAGTGCCCGCGGATGTCGTGGAGAAGGAGCGCCGGATCGCGGAGCAGATCACGCGCGACGAGGGCAAGCCGGAGCAGGCGATCCCGAAGATCGTCGAGGGCCGGCTTGGCGCCTTCTACAAGGATGTCGCGCTGATTGAGCAGCCGTTCGTCAAGGACCCGAAGACCACGGTCAAGCAGGTTCTTTCCGCAGGTGGCGTGAACGTCACTGCTTTCACGAGGATTCAGGTCGGCCAGGCCTAATGGCCGGACCGCCGGCGGAACCGCCGCATAGCATCACCCAGGCGCCAGCCCACGTGCAGCAAGTCCACGTGCAAGCAGCACAGAAACAGCATCCGAGCTGGCGCCGGGTGGTGCTCAAGCTGTCCGGCGGCCTGTTCGCCGGCAAGGAGCCGCTCGGCATCTCCCCGGATGTCGTGCAGCACCTGGCGGCGGAGATACTCGCGGCCACCAGCGGCGGCATCCAGGTCGCCGCGGTGGTCGGCGGCGGGAACATGTTCCGCGGCGCGGCCCTGGCCGAGCGCGGCATTGACCGCTCTCGCGCCGACTACATGGGCATGCTCAGCACGGTGATCAACTGCCTCGCGCTGCAGGACACCCTGGAGAAGCTGGGTGTCGATACCAGGGTGCAGACGGCGATCACCATGACGCAGGTGGCGGAACCGTACATCCCGCGCAGGGCGATCCGGCACCTGGAAAAGGGCCGGGTCGTCATCTTCGGTGCCGGGCTCGGCGCGCCGTTCTTCTCCACCGACACCTGCGCGGCGCAGCGCGCGCTTGAGATCAGCGCGGACGCGGTGCTGAAGGGCACCAAGGTCGACGGCGTCTACGACGCGGACCCGCAGCTGCATGCGCACGCGAAGAGGTTCGAGACCCTGGACTATTCCGAGTACCTGGCCCGCGGCCTGAAGGTGATGGATACCACGGCGGTCAGCCTCTGCATGGACAACGGGCTGCCGATCGTGGTCTTCGCGCTGATGGGCGAGGGCAACGTTGTCAGAGCCATCCGCGGTGAGCGGGTAGGCACCTTGGTTAGCGCAAAGGCTAGGCTCAACCCATGATCGACGATACCCTCCTCGAAGCCGAGGAGAAGATGGAGAAGGCCGTCACGGTCGCCAAGGAAGAGTTTGGCGTCATCCGCACCGGCCGCGCCCACCCGGGCATGTTCAGCAAGATCACGGTCGAGTACTACGGCACGCAGACACCGGTGAACCAGCTCGCCTCGTTCCACGTCCCCGAGCCGCGGATGATCGTGCTGCAGCCGTTCGACAAGGGCTCGCTCCCCGCGATCGAGCGGGCGATCAGGAACAGCGACCTTGGCGTGAACCCGGCGAACGACGGGCTGATCATCCGGATCGTGCTTCCGGAGCTGACCGAGGAACGCCGCCGCGAGTACATCAAGACCGCGCGCAACAAGGCCGAGGAAGGCCGGGTCGCGATCCGCAACATCCGCCGTCACGCGAAGGACCAGCTGGACAAGCTCAGCAAGGGCGGCGACGAGGGCGAGGACGACGTGCACCGCGCCGAGCGCGAGCTCGACGAGCTGACCCACACGTATGTAGGCCAGGTAGACGAGCTGCTCAAGCACAAGGAAAACGAGCTCCTCGAAGTCTGATGGCTGCAGACCCCAAGGCCGCAGACACCAAGATAAAAACCGGCCGCAACCTCCCAGCCGCGATCGGAGTCGGCGCGCTCCTCGGCGGTCTGGTGCTGGTCACCTTGCTCACCGTCAAGGCGACGTTCCTGCTCTACCTGGGCGCCGCCATCGCGATCGCCATCACCGAGCTGGCCAAGGCGGCGAAGACCAGGGATATCACCATCCCGGTCATCCCGGTAGCGGCCGGCGGCGCCGCCATGCTCACCTGTACCTACTGGCTCGGCCCGAAGGCGACCCTGGCCGCCGCGTCCCTTACCGTCGTGGCCATCATCCTCGCCCGCCTCGTCCAGCCGACCGCTGGCTACGTCAGGGACGTCACCGCGGGCGTGTTCGCCGCCGCGTACCTTCCGTTCCTGGCCAGCTTCGTCGCGGCGATGCTCAGCGCCCCCGGTGGCGCTCGCCGCGTCATCACGTTCGTCGTCGTGGTGATCTGCAGTGACATCGGCGGTTACTTCGCCGGCATCACGCTCGGCCGCGGCACCCGCCATCCGATGGCGCCGAAGATCAGCCCGAAGAAGACCTGGGAGGGCTTCTCCGGCTCCCTCGCCGCGTGCCTGATCGCCGGGTGGCTCACCGTCACGCTGCTCCTGCACGGCCATGCCTGGCAGGGCCTGCTGCTCGGCGCCGCGACGGTCGTCACCGCCATCGCGGGCGACCTCGCCGAGTCGAGCATCAAGCGCGACCTCGACATCAAGGACATGGGCTCGCTGCTCCCGGGGCACGGCGGCGTGCTGGACCGGATCGACTCGCTGCTGGTCACGGCCCCGGTCGCCTGGCTGCTGCTGGAGGCGTTCTTCCGCCGTTTATGTCCGGCGTCCATGGGCAGCTGAGGTGTCGCCAGCTCATGAAATCGTCAGGATAAAGGAGCGTCCGGAATGTGGCGCATCAGACACCTTCTCTGGGTCATTTATATCGTCATCGGCATCTTTATCGCCTGGTCACGTGGTTACCTCAATGAGGCCATCTTCAAGACCATCGCCAGCGCCCTGCTCGCCATCGTGCTGTGGTGGCTGGTGCTCTTGGGAGTCAACCTTCACGTGCACTGAGGGTAAGCATCGCCACTAGCTAACGACCCAGCTCCGCCGCTGCGCCGCGAGCCGGTTGATCAGCGACGCGGATCCGCGTTCCTTGGCTAGCTGCCGGTCCCGTTCGGTGATCGGCACCACCCACAGCCACCGCACCGGATCCCCGCCGAATACGAACCCCGAAAGATCAGCCGGCTCCGGCCCTACCAGCACCGAAGGCTCGTCCAGTAGCAGCACCCCCGCATACTGTGCTTCTGGCTGGCCGCCAGCTTGGGGTCCGAGCGGGAACGTCGCCGCCGACTGGTGCCAGCGCACGCTGTGGCCAGGCCCGAACCAGGTGACCGCCCGCCACGGGTAGGTGGCCAGCCAGAGGAACACCCGCGCCGCGGCGGCCGCGGGCATGGTCGTCGCCAGCGCCAGCTCCACCCGCGCGTAGCCACGCGGGTCGTCAAGCACCTGCTCGACGACCGGCATCCGCTGGCAGCTCATCCCCACCGTAGACAAGATGGTGTACGAGCGGCCGGGAACCACAGGCCGTTCTGATATTCCTACTAGTGGCTGGCGGCCGGCAGATGCTTCCCAGTAGTGCCCGCCCGGGCCGAGCCTGGGCAGCAAGTGGCCAAGGACCGCCTGCTGGAACTGGCCCCAGCCATCGGCCGAGTTCCGCCAGCGCCAGTATGAGCGCGCCCGCTCCAGCCGCGGGGCGAGCCCTTCCAGGGCGTCCTGGAGCGACCAGCCGAACGGGGTCTGCCCGATGATGTCCCGGCTGTAGCCGGGCATACCGCGATTCATGTCGGCCCAGCCGGGGATCACTGCAAGCGGCCGACCGTTCTCGAAAATAGCCACCCCATCCCCTTCCTCAAACCATAGTGCTTCGAGTAGATTAGCGTCAAGGGGAGGGCGCCCGCCGGGCAGCCGGGTGCGGCCGGCCGGCATGAGCGGCGCGTGGCCTAGCTCCAGGCGTGCCTCGTCGACCGCGGCTGCGGCGGGCAGGTGGTTGGCGATCCATGTGGCGGAGATGGCTGCGGACTCGTCGTGCAGGTAGGCGGCGGTCGTGATGCCGTCGTACTCGACGGTTACCCGGCGGCTGCCGTACGGGCTGACGCTTTCCAGCAGCGTGATCGGCTGCTGGACCTGGGAGGGGACCATGCAATGAAATGTACTGACTTACGATTCAGCCCGAAACCCCTGCTCCTGAACGGGCATATCCTAAGACCAAGATCCCGATATCAGAACGGACTGCTGTGCCCTCTCCAGGACCCATCCCGCTGCAACTGGCCGGCGTCACCAGACGGAGCCGCCCGCCACGGCACCTGGCTGACCTGGACCCGGCGGCGCGGCGAGCGGCGGTGACCGAGCTAGGCGAGCCGGCCTTCCGCGCCGGGCAGCTGTCCAGGCACCTCTTCGGCCGGTTCACCACGGACGCGGCCGACATGACCGATCTCCCCGCCGCCTCCAGGGAATCTCTCGCCAGTGCGCTGCTGCCGCCGTTGCTGACCGCCGACCGCGAGCTGGCCTGCGACGACGGGATGACCCGCAAGACGCTGTGGCGCACCTTCGACGGCGCCCCTATCGAGTCCGTGCTGATGCGCTACCCGGACCGGATCACCGTCTGCGTCTCGTCGCAGGCCGGGTGCGGGATGGCCTGCCCGTTCTGCGCGACCGGGCAGGGCGGGCTGACCAGGAACCTGTCCACCGCGGAGATCGTGTGCCAGGTGGTGGCCGCCTCGCGCCCGTTCGGCCGGGTGTCCAACGTGGTGTTCATGGGCATGGGGGAGCCGCTCGCCAACTACCCGGCCGTCATCGGTGCCCTGCGGCGGATGACGGATCCGGTGCCGGATGGCATGGGCATCTCGCAGCGCTCCATCACGGTGTCCACCGTCGGGCTGGTGCCGGCCATCAGCAAGCTCGCCCAGGAAGGGCTGTCGGTCACCCTCGCGGTCTCGCTGCATGCCCCGGACGACGAGCTGCGTGACACGCTGGTGCCGGTGAACCGGCGGTGGAAGGTCGCCGAGGTGCTCGACGCGGCCTGGGCCTACGCGGACGTCACCGGGCGCCGTCCCTCGATCGAGTACGCGCTGATCAGGGACATCAACGACCAGGCCTGGCGGGCTGACCTGCTCGGATCCCTGCTAGCCGGGCACCTGGTGCACGTGAACCTGATCCCGCTGAACCCGACGCCAGGATCCAAGTGGACCGCGTCCCGGCCGCAGTCACAAGATGAGTTCGTCCGGCGGCTGGAGGACCACGGTGTCGCGGTCACGGTGCGGGACACCCGCGGGCGGGAGATCGACGGCGCCTGCGGGCAGCTCGCCGCGTCGGCCTCCGGGTGAGCCTGGCCTGGCGCCTGTCGCACCGGCTGTGGGACGCGGCGCGACGACGTGGCGTCATCACGCGTGATACGCCAGCCGGGCGGCGGTTCGCTTCGTTCGGCACCGGGTCGATGATGGCATTCCCGCCGGGTACGATCTTCGGCGAGAGCTCGATCGTGATCGGCACCGATGTGCTGGTCGGCGAGTTCGTTACGCTGTCGGCAGGCCTGGCGCCGGGACAGGATCTGGGGCCGGATCCGGTGCTGACCGTCGGTGACAGGTGCGTGATCGGCCGCGGCAGCCACGTCATCGCCCATCAGTCGGTGATGGTCGGCGCTGACGTGTTCACCGGGCCTTATGTGTACATCACCGATCAGAATCATGGATACGCGGATCCGGTCATGCCTATCGGGCGCCAGCTGCCGGTGAACGCGCCGGTGAGCATCGGTGCGGGCAGCTGGCTGGGCACCGGCTCCGTGATCTTGCCTGGCGCCCGGATCGGCCGCAACGTCGTGGTCGCCGCCGGTGCGGTCGTGCGCGGCGTGGTCCCTGACCACAGCGTGGTGGCGGGCGTTCCCGCCCGGGTCGTCCGCTCTTACGTCCCCGGCGACGGCTGGGTCAGCTCAGGCCATCCCGTAGCTCGCTGACCCGGCGGATCAGCTCGTTCAGCGTGTCCTCGGCGGCGGGATCCTTGACGAGCTGTGCGGTGGTCTCCTCAACCGCGGCGATCCGGCCCGACATCCGTTCCGCCTGATCCACGCCCTTGAGGTACAGGTCGACGAACACCGATACCTTCGCCGCCAGCACCCACGGATCAAACGGCTTGGCGAGGTAGTCCACGGCGCCGACGGTATAGCCGCGGAACGTGGCGTCGGGGCGGGCGCTCGCCGCGGTGAGGAAGATGATCGGCACGTCCGCGTTCCTGCCGCCGCCCCTGATCCGGTCCGCGGTCTCGAACCCGTCAAGTCCCGGCATCATGACGTCGAGCAGGATCACCGCGTAGTCCGCGTTTTCAAGCTCGGCGAGCGCCTGCTCACCTGAGCGCGCCGCCACCAGGGTGGTGTCGCCAATGGAGCAGAGAATGGCTTCAAGAGCGATGATGTTCTCGCGTCTGTCGTCAACGAGAAGGATCCGGGCCCGCCCTCCCACAATTGCATCGTCTCACATGCGCGTGGTGTCCAGTAACAGCTCAGGGGTGAAGCGCTCGCCCCGCAGCGCACGCTCGATCAGGCTGGCGGCCGCCGCGTTGGCGGCCAGCCGGCCGCCCTCGTGGCGGTACGTGGCCAGTACCGCATCGATCGCGTGCTGCGGCAGCACGCCGCCGAGATCGGTCCGCGCGGTGCGGTAGCCGTTGCGGGCGCCCGTTACGCACGCCTCGCAGTGCTGCCTGGCCATCGCGGCGAGCGCCACGGGGTAGCGTCGCAGCACGCCGTGCAGCCGGTAGTCAGGCGGCACTACGTCGAGCAGCCAGCCGACCGCGGTGGATTCGAACTCCTCGGTCCCCGGCGGATGCACCCCCGCAGGCCATCCCGGCGGCACATACGCACTCATGGAGCCAGGATACCCCGAGGTCGAATGGAAATTCTAGTCCAGAAGATGCATTGTGTACGCCACTGCCGCTGCCGAGGTGCGGGTGCCGACATCCAGCTTGCCGAGGATGTTCGACACGTGCACGCTGGCCGTCTTGGGCGAGATGAACAGCGAGGCGGCGATCTCCCGGTTGCTATGTCCCGCCGCCACCAGCCGCAGCACCTCAAGCTCCCGCTCGGTAAGCCCGGCACCACCGCCGGCACCGGGAGAGCCGGCACCGGGAGATCCAGACCCGAGCCACACCCGCCCCCGCCGCGCGAGTTCGGCGATCTGGTCGCCGAGCGGCACGGCCCCTAGCCCGTCGGCAAGCGATGCTGCCTGCCGCAGCCGTGCGGTCACCCCATCCCGGTCCCCGCGCTCCAGCGTCGCCGCCGCACCGTGCAGGAGCGCCCGCGCGAGCGGGTATGGCTCGCTGACCGCCTCCCACGCCGCGGCAGCCGCGTCCCACCCGTCAGCCGGCTCAAGCAGCGCGGTGAAGGTCAGCCGATGCGCCTCCTGCACCCGCCCGAACGCTCCCAGCTTTGACGCGACCGTCCGCAGCCGGTCCCCGACCTCATCTGCCGAAGAACGCAGCCCGCCATCGTGAGCCGCGGCAGCGCACGCCCAGGCTCCGGCCGTGAGCACCGGCCAGGCGTAGCGGGGGCTGATGAGGCCCAGGTCCTGGGCATCCAGCACGGCGGCGGTGGCCGCCAGCCCGGCGGCCGGCCCCGAAGCCAGCCCGAGCCCTATCTGCAGGCTGCCGAGCGGCATGGTGTCCTGGTACTTGGACCCGGTGCCGCGCAGCAGATCCGCCGCCGCGGCAGCCTCCCGGGCGGCGCCGTCCATGTCGCCGCGAGCCAGGGCCACCGTGCCCTTCACCACATGCATCAGGGCGCGGTGCCCGGGTACCGCGCGGTATCCCTCGAGCACGCTGTCGGCCAGCTGCATCGCCTCGTCCCAGCGCCCCAGTGAGACCAGCGGTTCCAGCCGGTTGATCGCGAGCACGATGGCATTGCTGCGGGACATCCGTTCCGAGTCGGCGCCGACGATCCCGGCGCGTGCCGCTTCGAAAGCCAGCTCGTGAAAGCCGGCCCCTTCCAGCAGGTGGGATTCGTTGATGGCCGCCATCAGTACGGTGCTGTGCGCGCCGGCCTCGGCGGCGAGTTCGCGCGCGGTGCAGATCAGCGACAGCGCATCGCCGCCCGGGCCAGCCTGCTGCCCGTCGTCAGCGTCGAACATGGCCAGCTGCAGCATGGCCTTGGCCTCGGCCGCCGTGTCTCCGACCTGCCTGGCGAGTTCCAGTGCCTCCTGTGCGTAACCCCTGTAGCGGAGCGCGTGCGGCGTGCAGCGGCCCACCGACAGCAGCACCTTGGCCCGTATCTGCGCGGGCGCCGAGGCAGGTAGCAGCCGCAGCGCCTCCTGATAGTCCTCCAGGTGCCCGGAGCGCGAGGAGTGCAGCCGGAACTGCCCGCGTACCTCCAGCAGGAGCGCGGCCCGCAACGGCTCGTCGCCCGAGTCCAGTTCCTTAAGCGCGGAAGTGGCCAGCGCGATCCCCCGCTCGAACTCATCCGCGTCACGTGCCGCCTCGACGGCATCCTCTAGCACCCGCACGTGGTCGGCACCGACAAGCCCGGCGGCGTCAGGCACCTGGTCCCACAGCTCAAGCACCCGGGTGAGCAGCCCGAGCCGCTCGGCCGCCGCGACCGCGCCCACCCCGGCGCCGGCAGCCTGCCAGGCGGCCGCGAGCGCCGAGGCGCAGTCGTGCCCCGCATACCAGTGGTGCGCCTTCTCGATATCCGCCCGCCCCGGCGGTACCAGCGAGGCGTCGGCGTCAATGGCGGACGCGAACCGGTTGTGCAGCCGCCCGTGCTCGCCGGGCAGCAGGTCCTCGTGTACCGCCTCGCGGATGAGCTCATGCCGGAACACGTAGCCGGCGCCCCCGGCCCGCAGCACGTTCGCGGCCACCGCGGGCCGCAGCGCCTGCGTAAGACAAGAGTCATCGAGCCCGGTCACCGCGGCGAGCAGCGCATGCCCGACCACGCCGTCGCCGGCGCTGGCCGCGCGCAGCACGTCCTGGGTTTCCTCGGGCAGCCGGTGCACGCTGTCCAGCAGCAGGTCCCGCAGCGATTCTGGCAGCTCGCAGCTCAGGTCCCCGTCGCAGCACAGCAGCGACTCGATGAACAGCGGGTTGCCTTCGGTGCGCCGGTACAGCGCGCCGGCCACGTCGTCCGCCACCCGGCGGCCCAGGATGCCGCTCGCCAGGTCGGCGGTGCCCTGCCAGGACAGCCGCGGCAGGTCGACCCGCGATACCCAGCCGATCCGGTCCATGGCGGCCAGCAGCGGCCGCAGTGGATGGGTACGGTGCAGCTCATCGGAACGGAACGTGACCAGCACCATCAGGCCGCGAATGGCCCGCTGGTTCCCGATGAGAAAGGTCAGCAGATCCCGGCTCGACCGGTCCGCCCAGTGCGCGTCCTCGATCACCAGCACGACCGGTGACCTGCTGCCGAGCTGCTCGAGTGCGCTCAGCATCTCCTCGAACAGGGCGGCCCGCGCGGTGCCTGGCTCGCCATCGGGGCTCACGGTCCCGAGTTCGGGCAGCAGCCGGGCCAGCTCCCGTGTGGCCCGGCCGGGCAGCATTGCGGTGAACGCCGCCGCACCCATGTCGTGTACCAGATCTCGCAGCATCGCGGTGAACGGAGCGAACGGCAGCCCGTCGATTCCTAGCTGCAGGCAGCCGCCGGTCAGCACTCGCGCCCCCGCGAGCCTGGCCGCCGTGCTGAACTCGCTGACCAGCCTGGACTTGCCCACGCCGGCTTCCCCGCCGAGCAGGACGGCCGCAGGGCCGCCCTGGCGGACGCTCTCGAAAGCGCCCTCCAGGGCGGTCATCTGCTCAGCCCGCCCGATCAGGGCAAGGCTGGAGGCACGTCCGCTCATCGTCATGACAAGCGCACGGGCCGCCTCGGGCATTCCTCGCGTCCCGGCCGGTTCCAGGGCGAGCTCGGCGGTCACCGCGGCCTCATGCGACGCGGCTGGTGGCCGGGAAGGCCTCGTGTACATAGTCGGGGATTACCGGGGTCACGACGTCCGCCTCGGGGGCCGCGTGCCGCCGCTCCCGCCGGGCCTTGAGCAGCGCCCGGACCAGCCGCCCGTGACGGGCTTCCGCCTGCGCGGCGCGGCTGTGGTCCTCGATCATCATCCGGAGCATTTCGGGGTGCATTACTGCCTCCTGGATCCGGGGAGCCCTCCGCTCCCCACATCCATAAGGTTCGCCGTAAGGCCCCCCGCGCCACATCGGACAGATGCCTTACTTTCCCGCCGCACTTCGGCTTAGGCCCCCCATATCAGAACGGCCTGCTGAGCCGTCCTGCTTACCCCGACGCCGCGAAGGCGATGCCGAGCGGGCCGGTGTCACCGCCTCCGGCGCGGATAGTGGCCACCACCTGCCTGGATGCCGCCGAGATCACCGAGACCGTGCCGGACAGCTCGTTTCCCACCCAGATCTGTGCCCCGTCCGGGGTGGCGGCGATGCACATGGGCAGCCGGCCGACCCCGATGGTTCCCGTCACCCGGCCGGAAACCGCTGAGATCACCGAGACCGTGTCCGAGTCCATGTCCGCGGCGTACACCGACGAGCCGGCCATGGTTACCGCGTAAGGCTCGCTGCCAGCGGCCGTACTGGCGAGCAGCGTGCCGGTGGCCGGGTCGAGCTTCCACAGCGTGCCGGCGTCCGGGTTGGCGACGTACAGCGTCCGGCCGCCCGCGCCGACCGCGATCCCCTGCGGTCCTAGCGGGTCGGGGATCTCCCGGATAACTGAGGAAGTGGCGACATCGATGACGTCGATGCCGTGCTCGGTGCTCACATAGGCGCGCGTGCCATCCGGGCCGAACACGACCTGGCGCGGACCGGGCCCCACCGTGATGTCGGTGCGGACGGTGTCCGCCGCCGTGTCGATGACGGCCACCACGTCCGATCCGGTGACGGTCACATAAGCGAGGCGCCCGGACGGTGCCACCGCCACATCCTGCGGAAAGGGCCCCACCTCGATACGGGTCCGCTTACCGGTGACGGTGTCCACCGCCAGCACGTCGTACTCTCCGGTCTCCGCCGCGTACAGCATCCCGCCGCCGCGCGTGACCGCCACCGCTTCTCCGGCGTTATCCGCGCCGAGCCGCGTCGCCCGCGCCTCCGGTCTCCCGCCGTCCCCGTCGGCCACGTCTACCCGCACCACCTCGTCGGCGTCGGCCAGTGCCAGGAACGCGCGGTACCCGTCGGCCTTCTCCGTCCGTGCCTGCGTCTGCACGTGTGTCCGCGGCCCCGTGCGCACGTCCGACCGGGCGCAACCGCCCGTGATGACGACCGCTGCGGTGATAGCCGCGCTCAGGAAGACACTGCGCCTGGTTGCCATCTTTTTAAGCGCCCGCGCCTCGCGGGCGGGGCCGCGGGCCTGCCCGCTGGATGGGCGGTGTCTGGCCAGCGCCCGGGAACCGGACGGGCGGCAGGGTGGTGACCTGGTCGACCGCGAGGGTCAGCTGCGCCTTGGTATCCGGGAGGCGCACCGGGCCTCCCGCGGGCGCACCGAGCGCGGAGGTCAGGTCCCCGAAGGTGGCCCGCCGCCATGCGGACAGGTTGGGCACGGCCACGCCGGTGAGCCGTTCGAGGAACCGCAGCACCGAGGTGTGGTCGAATGCCTCGCTGGCGATCCAGCCGCCCTGGGTCCACGGGGAGACGATGATGCACGGCACCCGGAACCCGGCACCGATCGGCTGCCCGTCAATGTGCTCATCTGGTGTCCCCTCGGGTGCGGTGGGCGGCGGGACATGGTCGAAGATCCCGTCGTTCTCGTCGTAGCTGAGGATGAACACGGTGGAGTTCCACACGTCAGGGTTGCTGGCGATGGCGTCGATCTTGCTGGCCACGAAGTCGGCTCCGGCCGCCGGGGTGTAGTCCGGGTGCTCGGACTGGTAGCTGGCCGGGATGATCCAGGACACGGCGGGCAACCGGTCGTTCAGCGCGTCGTACTCGAACTGGCCGGTCTGGAAGGCGCGCAGGCCGCTCTGGAACAGGACCGATCCTGGCGGGGCAGCCTGGAAGGAGGCGAAGTTCTCCAGCAGGTTGCACTGGTAGTTGTCCACGTCCTGGTACACCTGCCAGCTCACCCCGGCGTCGGTGAGTGCCTCCGGGTAGGTCTTCCAGCCGTACGGCTCCGGGGCAGCGTCGGCGACGACCGGTCCGCCTGCCGCGCCGAGCGGGTCGTTCCATCCGGAGATGTGGTACAGCCGGTTCGGCCAGGTTGGACCGAGGACCGAGGAGAAGTAGTTATCGCAGATGGTGAAGTTCTCCGCGAGCGCGAACTGGAACGGGATGTCCGCGCGTTCCAGGTATCCCATCGTGTACGGGCCGTTGGCGCCGTCGGCCGCCAGGTGCGCGGGCAGCCAGCTGTCCATCTTCCCGCCGTTCCAGGCCTGATGCTGGACTGTCCAGGCGTGGCTGGTGGACGGCTGCGCCTGGGCGCTTGTCGTGCTGGTGTCGAGGTGGAACGGCAGCAGGTAGCCATCAGGATGCCGCGGATCGGGCTGGTAGAACACGGATCTGCCGGTGGAGAGCGTGATCGCGGCGGTATCCCCGAAGCCCCGGACGTTCGGCAGCGTCCCGAAATAGTGGTCAAACGACCGGTTTTCCTGCATCAGGATCACCACGTGCCTGATATCGTCGAGCCGACCGCTCGCTCTTGGGTACCCGGACCCGGCGGCCATCGCCAGACGCAGGTTCGGCGGGAGGAATTCGGCGGCGAACGCCGCTGTTATAGCAGCGCCTGCCGTTTGCAGCAGCCTGCGACGGGTCATCTGTGGCACTGGCTTGCTCCGTGTGGGGTCTAATGTTCCGGTGCAGGCTCCGCTCAGGGGATGCGGATAGAATTCTTGAATCCCGGACACCTAACAAATGAGACTCACGCATGCCTGTTAACACCATCGCCACTCGCGATGACCTGCGGAACGTGGCGATAGTAGCGCACGTTGACCACGGAAAGACAACACTGGTCGACGCAATGCTATGGCAATCTGGTGCATTCCGGGCGAATGCTCACGTGGCCGAGCGGGTGATGGACTCAGGTGTCCTGGAACGTGAGAAGGGCATCACGATCCTCGCCAAGAACACCGCGGTCCAGCACGGCGGGCTGACCATCAACATCATCGACACGCCTGGGCACGCGGACTTCGGCGGCGAGGTGGAGCGCGGGCTGTCCATGGTGGACGGGGTGGTGCTGCTGGTAGACGCCAGCGAGGGGCCGCTGCCGCAGACAAGGTTCGTGCTGCGCAAGACGCTGGAGGCCGGGATGCCGGTCATCCTCGTGGTCAACAAGGTGGACCGCCCGGACGCGCGGATCGCCGAGGTGGTGGACGCGTGCTACGAGCTGTTCATCGACCTGGACGCGAGCGAGCAGCAGATCGAGTTCCCTATCGTGTACGCGTCCGCGCGTGCGGGCCGTGCGTCGCTGAACCGGCCTGCCGACGGTGAGCTGCCGGACTCGGAGAACCTTGAGCCGCTGTTCGACGTGATCAAGCAGACCGTGCCCGCGCCGTCGTATGACCCGGAGGCGCCGCTGCAGGCCCAGGTCACCAACCTGGACGCCTCGGCGTACCTGGGCCGGATCGCGCTGTGCCGGGTTTACAACGGCGAGCTGCGCAAGGGCCAGTGGGTGGCGTGGTGCCGCCGGAATGGCTCCATCGAGCGGGTGAAGATCTCCGAGCTGATGCTCACCGAGGCCCTGGAACGGGTGTCGGCCGAGGTCGCCCGCCCTGGTGACATCGCGGCGATCGCGGGCATCCCGGACATCATGATCGGCGAGACCCTCGCCGACCTGGAGGATCCGCTGCCGCTGCCGCTGATCACCGTAGACGAGCCGGCCATCGCGATGACGATCGCCGTGAACTCCTCGCCGCTGGTGGGCAGGGAGAAGGGCACCAAGGTCACCGCGCGGATGGTCAGGGACCGGCTGGACCGCGAACTGGTCGGCAACGTGTCGCTAGCGGTACTGCCGACCGAGCGGCCAGACACCTGGGAGGTTCAGGGCCGCGGTGAGCTGGCGCTGGCGATCCTGGTGGAGACCATGCGGCGGGAGGGCTACGAGCTGACGGTCGGCCGTCCGACCGTGGTGACCCGCGAGATCGACGGTGTGCTGTCCGAGCCGGTGGAGCGGCTGTCGGTGGACGTGCCCGAGGAGTTCCTCGGCGCGGCGACGTCGCTCATCTCGATCCGGCGCGGCCGGATGGAGGGCATGACGAACCACGGCACCGGCTGGGTCAGGATCGACTTCATCGTCCCTGCCCGCGGCCTGATCGGGTTCCGTACCCAGTTCCTTACCGATACCCGCGGTACCGGGATCGCGCACCACGTCTTCGACGGCTACGAGCCGTGGGCCGGCGCGATGCGCGGCCGGGCGTCAGGCTCGCTGGTCGCGGACCGGACGGGTAGCGCCTCCGCCTACGCCATGTTCAACCTGCAGGAGCGCGGCTCGCTGCTGGTCCCGCCGGGTACCGAGGTCTACGAGGGCATGGTGGTGGGGGAGAACTCCCGGCCGGACGACATGGACGTCAACATCTGCCGCGAGCGCAAGGTCACCAACGTGCGCCAGTCCACAAGTGAGGAACTGGAGCGGCTCGTCCCGCCCCGGGTGCTGAGCCTGGAGCAGGCGCTGGAGTTCTGTGCCGAGGACGAGTGCGTTGAGGTAACCCCGTCCGCGGTCCGCATCCGCAAGACCATCCTGGACGCCAAGGAGCGCGGCCGCCAGCGCGGTCGCCTCTCCCGCGAGTAATCTCCCCCAGGGAGTCCCCGCCTGTCCGCCCGGCCCGGCCCCGCCGAGGACCCGCGGCCAGCCCCATCACGGACCCGTCAGCCCCGCCACGGACCCGTCAGCCCCGCCACGGACCCGTCAGCGTGCCAATGGCGCCAACGGCATCGCTGAACCGGGCTCGCGGGGCAGTTGAGCGGGCCCGTTGGCGCCATTGGCATGTTCGACCGGGCTGGCAGCAAATGGGTGTTCCTCGCGCCGTCTGGGTATAAGGGCGGTCACGGGCAGTCACTACGGGGGAGGCTGCCGAAGGGGGACGACATGGACAGGCAACTGGCTGCTATCAGCGTGAGCCAGAGTTTCCAGAACCTGATGAACACGGTAATCGGCGCATTGTGGAAGATTCCGCTGTTCCTGGTAATCCTGGTTATCGGGTGGCTCGTCGCCAGGGTGCTCATGCAGGCTGTGGCCACGCTGCTGCGCAAGCTGAAGTTCGACAACTTCGCGCAGCGCGGCGTGGTCGGCCAGGCACTCGGCAGGAACAACTATGACGCGTCCGGGCTGATCGCGAAGATCGTCTACTACATCGTGTTGCTGGTGACCCTGCTGCTCGCATTCGGTGTCTTCGGCAACAACCCGGTCTACAGCATGCTCAACGCGGTCGTCGGCTGGCTGCCGAAGGCGATCGTCGCGATCGTCCTGATCGTGATCGGCTCGGCCATCGCGAAGGTAGTCAAGGACCTGATCACCGGCACCATCGGCGGATTGTCCTACGGCCGCTTTGTCGCCAGTCTGGCCTCGATCGCCATCATCGCGATCTTCACCATCGCCGCGCTGAGCCAGATCGGCGTCGCGGACGCGGTTACTCAGCCAATCCTCATCACCGTGCTGGCCACTATCGGCGCCATCCTGGCCATCGGCGTTGGCGGCGGCCTGATCAAGCCGATGCAGGGCCGCTGGGAGCGCGTGCTGAACGCCGCGGAGGAGGAGACAAGCAAGCACGTGACCGCCTACCAGCAGGGCCGCGAGCATGCCATGTCGGCGCCAGCTCAGACGCAGACGCAGACGCAGGCACCGATGCCCGCAGCCGCAACCGTGTCGCCCGCGACCGGAGCCTCGGCAACCGGAGCGCCGATGGACCAGATGCCGACCCCGCCCGAGCCGCCCACTCCATCCCAGCCGTAAACGGGCAGTCGAAGATCGTTTGATGTTTGTGGTTGCTATAACGACCACAAACATCAAACGATCTTCACATGTCTGGGGCCAGCCCCTGCGCCTGCAGGTAAAGCTGACAGACAGCGGCCAGCCGCAGCGACTCCCAGTCGAGCCCCGCCAGGTCGAGCCCGGCTGCGGGGGAGCGGCGGTGCGGCGGCCACCAGCCGCGGCCAACCGCAGCTTCGGTGAATCCGCGCGCATAGCTCAGCAGGCAGCTCGTCGTTACCTGCCCGCCTAGGGCGTCCCGGATCTCGGCAGCGTGCTGGTCCACGGCAGCCCGCAAGCCAGGCCCCGCCGTTCGGGCAAGGGCGACCTGGCCCGCGTCCCCGGCCAGCCAAAGAGACATTTTTCCTACAAGGGACAGATCGCCACGCATAACCCGTCACCCTACCCGCCGCGCGCCCCGGTCCGCACCGCATCCCACCCCGCGCGAACCTCGCACTCACCCAAGCCCCACCCGTCCCATCGGGTGCGAATGTAAATGGAAATTCGAAGCCTGGCGGAAGTAAAGGAGTCAAATCCGACACTTTTTCTTCCGTCGAGCGCCTAATTTCCGTCTAAAATGCCGCGGGGAGCGCCTGAAATCTCGCCGACATCCTGTCGGTATGGGCGAGGCTAGACGGCTAGACGGCTAGGTAGATGGCGCTGCCTAGGCCCACGACGAGGCAGTAGATGCCGAAGGGGGTCAGGGTCTTGTTGGGGTCGCTCAGGTACCGGACCAGGAAGCGAAGCGCCAGGTAGGCTCCGACTCCAGACAGGATGCTGCCGAACAGTACCTGGCCGCGGATCCCGTCGCCGAGTGGCCCGGTCAGGTCACCGATCTTGAAGGCGCCGGCCGCGAAGATCACTGGTGCCGACAGCAGGAACGAGAACCGGGCGGCATCCTGCCGGGTAAGCCCGCGGAGCATGCCGCCCACCATCACGATCCCGTCCCGGCTGATGCCTGGCAGCAGCGCGAAGATCTGCAGCGAGCCCAGGAGCAGCCCGCCGAGGAATCCCTGCGCGACAAGCCGTTCATCGGACTGTACCGCCAGGTTCGCCTGCTGCTGCTTCATTGCCCGCTGGCCCGACGAGTGCCGAGCCGCCGCGCCGGCGGCGCGGGAACCACCCGCCGCCACGCCGGCCCGCTGTCGTTCTGCTACCGCCGATTCGTCCTCGGCGATCTGGCGGGCCTCGGTGTCCGCGCTGCGCCGGCGCAGTCGTTCGCCGCCGAGCAGGATCAGTCCGTTGACGAACAGGAATATCGCGGTGGGAATCGGCTTGCTGAACACGGTGCTGAAGGCGTGCTGAAGCGCGACGCCGGCGATGCCCACCGGGATGGTGGCCAGGATCAGCATCCAGGAAAGCATCTGGTCCGTGTTCTGCGGCTGCCAGCGCTCGGTTCCCGGCTCCGGGGAGATGACGTGCCTGACCGAGGCGAAGAAGGCGCCGATGATCCGGACCCAGTCCCGCCAGAAGTAGATGATCATCGCGATCGCGGTCGCCACATGCAGGCCGACGATGAACGCCAGGTACGGGGACTTCGGCGCGGACACGCTCAGGTCCTTCGCCCATGACCCGCCGACCAGTGCCGGGATGAGGATGCTGTGCCCCAGGCTCGACAGCGGGAACAGCTCGGTGACTCCCTGGAGGAGACCGACGATTCCGGCCTCCCCGTACGTCAGATGCGACATGCCTGCCCTTCACAGCCCGCGATTGATGTCTCGCCCCAGCACCGCAACCCGTCCCAGCGTGCAGCGATCAAAGGGGGCAGCCGTCCATTATTCCGGCTCAGCTATCTTGACATCCACTCAGCCCCGGATGGCGGAGATTTCCGCCTGTCGTGACATCGATTGCTAGCTGTGGACGATTGTGCCCTAGACGAAAAAGGGGACCCGTTACTTGGTGGGGCCGGGGACCTTGGGGGTTTCCTTGGGGGGACGGGCCAGGCCGATCTTGGAGCCTAGCCAGACTAGGGGGTCGTACTTGCGGCCGGCGACGCGTTCCTTCATCGGGATCAGGGCGTTGTCGGTGATCTTGATGTGCTCGGGGCAGACTTCCGTGCAGCACTTGGTGATGTTGCACAGTCCAAGCCCGAAGTCATCCTGGGCGATCGACCGGCGGTCCGCCGTGTCGGCGGGGTGCATTTCCAGCTCGGCGATCCGCATATGGAACCGCGGCCCGGCGAAGGCGGTCTCGTTCTCCTCGTGGTCGCGGATAGCGTGGCAGGTGTCCTGGCACAGGAAGCACTCGATGCACTTGCGGAACTCCTGCGACCGCTCAACATCGATCTGCTGCATGCGGAACTCGCCGAGGCCCACCGAAGGATCCGGGGTGAACGAAGGGATCTCGCGAGCCTTCGCGTAGTTGAACGACACGTCGGTGACCAGGTCCCTGATCACCGGGAACGTCCGCATGGGCGTGACCGTGACCACCTCGGACTCCTCGAAGATGGACATCCGGGTCATGCACCCGAGCCGGGGCCGCCCGTTGATCTCCATCGAGCAGGAGCCGCACTTGCCGGCCTTGCAGTTCCACCGGATCGCCAGGTCATTGGCCTGAGTGGCCTGCAGCCGGTGCAGCACGTCGAGGACGACCTCGCCCTCGTTGACCTCGACCTCGTAGTCCATCAGCGCACCAGCGCCCGCGTCACCCCGCCAGACCCGGAACTTAGCCTTGTAGCCCATCAGTGCGATCCTTCCGACGCAGCAGGGAGACCGGTGAGCTCATCGTCGGTCATGTACTTCTCCAGCTCGCCCTTGTCGAAGAGTTCCAGCAGGTCCTCCCGCATCGGGACCAGAGGCTGGCGTCGCAGCGACACGTGCTCGGGGCCGTCCATCGACAGGACCAGGTTGAGCTTGCGCCACTCCGGCGACATCTCGGGGAAGTCGTCCCTGGTGTGACCGCCGCGGGACTCCTGCCGCTCCAGCGCCGCCATCGCGATGCACTCCGCGATCAGCAGCATGTTGCGCAGGTCCAGGGCCAGGTGCCAGCCCGGGTTGTACGCCCGCCCGCCCGGTGCCGCGACGGAGGCGTACCGCACCCGCAGCTCGGCAAGCGACGACAGCGCCGCCTTCATTTCCGACTCGCGCCGGATGAGCCCCACCAGGTCGTTCATCATCTGCTGCAGTTCGGCGTGCAGCGCGTACGGGGACTCGCCGCCGTCTCTGTCCAGCGGCGCCAGCGCCTCCGCCTCGGCGGCTTCCACCGCGGCCGAGGGCACGGCGGGTATCGAGGAACCGAGCCCGGAGTGGTAGTCCGCGGCCCCCGCCCCGGCCCGGCGGCCGAACACGAGCAGGTCGGACAGCGAGTTGCCGCCGAGCCGGTTCGAGCCGTGCATGCCACCGGATACCTCGCCGACGGCGAACAGGCCGGGTAGCAGCGTTGCCCCGGTGTCCGGGTCCACCTCTACCCCGCCCATGACGTAGTGGCAGGTGGGCCCGATCTCCATCGGCTCCGCGGTGATGTCGACGTCCGCGAGCTCCTTGAACTGGTGGTGCATCGACGGCAGGCGGCTGAGGATGTACTCAGGACTCCGCCGGGACGCGATGTCGAGGAAGACGCCGCCATGCGGGGATCCGCGCCCGGCCTTGATCTCCGAGTTGATCGCACGGGCGACCTCGTCCCTGGGGAGCAGCTCAGGCGGACGCCGGTTGTTGTCCGGGTCGGTGTACCACCGGTCGCCCTCTTCCTCGGTCTCCGCGTACTGCGCGCGGAACACGTCGGGCACGTAGTCGAACATGAACCGCTTGCCCTCGGAGTTGCGCAGCACCCCGCCGTCACCGCGGACCGACTCGGTGACCAGGAGGCCGCGTACCGACGGCGGCCACACCATGCCGGTCGGGTGGAACTGCACGAACTCCATGTTCAGCAGCGTCGCCCTGGCCAGCAGCGCCAGCGAGTGCCCGTCCCCGGTGTACTCCCAGGAGTTGGAGGTGACCTTGAACGTCTTGCCGATCCCGCCGGTGGCCAGCACGACCGCGGGCGCCTCGAACAGCACGAACCGCCCGGTGTCCCGCAGGTACCCGAACGCCCCGGCGATCACGTCGTCACCCCCGGAACCGGGCGCGGTAACGAGCCGCGTGATCGTGGTCTCCGCGAACACCTTGATCATCGCTTCCGGATCGCCGAGCTCAACGGCGTCCGCCTGCTGCATCGCGACGACCTTCTGCTGCAGCGTCCGGATCATCTCCAGCCCGGTGCGGTCGCCCACGTGCGCGAGGCGCGGATACGTGTGCCCGCCGAAGTTCCGCTGCGAGATCTTCCCCTCGGGCGTCCGGTCGAAGAGCGCGCCCCACGCCTCCAGCTCCCAGACCCGCTCCGGGGCCTCCTTGGCGTGCAGTTCGGCCATCCGCCAGTTGTTCAGGAACTTGCCGCCGCGCATGGTGTCGCGGTAGTGCACCTGCCAGTTGTCGTTGGGGTTGGCGTTGCCCATCGAGGCGGCACAGCCGCCCTCGGCCATCACGGTGTGCGCCTTGCCGAACAGTGACTTGGAGATGATCGCGGTCTTCTTGCCGCGCAGCCGTGCCTCGATTGCCGCGCGCAGGCCGGACCCGCCCGCGCCGATCACCACCACGTCGTAGGTGTAGCGATCTACCGACGGGGGGTCATGGGGGGTCGCCCCCCCATAACCAGCAAAATCAGTCATAACGAGAACCTGTTCAGTTAAAGAATCGGAGGTCTGAGATCGCGTGGCTGGCCACGAGCATGACGTACAGGTCGGTCAGCATCAGGGTGCCGAGCGTGGTCCAGGCCAGCTGCATGTGCCGCGTGTTCAGCCAGGAGACCTTCGTCCAGGCCCAGTAGCGCACCGGGTGCTTGGAGAAGTTCTTCAGCCGGCCGCCGGTGATGTGCCGGCACGAGTGGCAGGACAGCGTGTAGGCCCACAGCAGCACGACGTTCGCGAGCATGATCAGAGACCCGAGACCGAACCCGAACGAGCCGTCCGGCCCGCGGAACGCCTGCGTCAGGTCGTAGGTGTTGAGCACCGAGATCACGATGGCCATGTAGAAGAAGTACCGGTGCAGGTTCTGCATGATCAGCGGGAACTTGGTCTCGCCGCTGTAGGTTGCATGCGGCTCACGCACCGCGCACGCCGCGGGCGAGCGCCAGAACGCGCGGTAATAGGTGCGCCGGTAGTAGTAGCACGAGAGCCGGAAGCCAAGCACGAACGGCAGCGACACGAACGCGTACGGGATGATCGGCGGTATCGCCGGGATCCAGTGCCCGAGCGAACTAGAGCCCGGCACGCACTCGCCATTGACACACGGCGAGTAGAACGGAGTGAGATAGTGATATGCGGCCACGTAATACCAGTGGCCGGTGAATACACGCACCGTGGCGTATGCCACCCAGATGGTGAGCAGCGTCGCGGCAACCCGCGGCGCCTTCCACCAGGGGTCGGTGCGGAGCGTGCGTTCGGAGATCTGCGCCCTGGTTCTGGCGGGCGCATCCGGAGCCTGAGTCATCCAGCGTCCTCGCTGCTTTGAGAATAAGCGAATGACTAGGAACCTATTCCCTTCAGCGCCGAAATTGCAGTGACACAGGCCTCATCATCTGTGTGACCCTTGCTACACTCCGCGTCGGTGAGCATTATTTACCACATCGCCGCCGGGTCCGACTGGGAGTCAGCCGAGGGCACCGGCGAGTACACCACCTCCACTCTCGGCGTGACCCTGGCCGAGCAGGGCTTCATCCACTGCTCGCAGGCTGGCCAGGTAGCGACCGTAGCAAAAAAGTACTATCAGAACGAGACGGGGCTGGTGCTCCTAGTAATCGATGCCGGCAAGGTGGTATCGCCCGTCCGCTACGAGGCCGTGCCCGGCGAGCCGGACCCCTACCCGCACATCTACGGCCCGCTGAACCCGGACGCGGTAGTAGAGGTCCGCCCCTTCACCGCCTGAGCGGCAGCCGAGTCCGCTCCCCGCAGCCAGATTTAGACGGAATTCCCATGCCCGGCGGAAAATAAGGAGTCGTTTTCGACTCTATATCTTCCGTCGAACACAGATCTTCCGTGGAAAACGCAATGGTGTGCCCGGGTGCCGCTGTCCTTATCGCGGCTGGGGTGTGGCTGTACCGACGCCGAGTGCACCGCGCAGGAAGTTCAGCTGGAATCTCAGCAGGTTCTCCGCGACGGTCTCAGACGACGCCATGTGCGTGATGCCGGTCAGCGGCAGCACCTGGTGCGGGTAGCCGGCCGCCAGCAGCGCGCCGGACAGCCGCAGGGTATGCGCGACGACCACGTTGTCGTCCGCCAGCCCGTGGATAAGGAGCAGCGGGCGCTGGGGGAGAACCACAGGCCGTTCTGCGTCTAGGTGGAGTGAGGAGCCGCGATAAGCCGCACTGTCCGCGGCCGGGAAGCCCAGGTAGCGCTCGGTATAGAAGGTGTCATAGAGGCTCCAGTCGGTTACCGGGGCGCCAGCGACCGCGGCGTGGAAGACGTCGGGGCGGCGCAGGACGGCGAGGGCGGACAGGTAGCCGCCGAAGGACCAGCCGCGGATCCCCACCCGGCCGGTGTCCAGGTCGGCGAACTTCTCGGCGGCGGCCGTGAGCGCGCAGACCTGGTCCTCCAGTACCGGGGTGGCCAGGTCACCGGCGACCGCGCGTTCCCATTCGGGCCCGCGGCCGGGGGTGCCGCGGCCATCCGCGACGATCACCGCGAAGCCCTGCTCGGCGAACCACTGCGCCTCCAGGTATGCGCTGCGCGCCGACAGCACCCGCTGGGCGTGCGGCCCGCCGTACGGGTCGAGCAGCACGGGAAGCTTGCCCTCGCCCTGCTTGTGCCAGGACGGGAACAGCACCGCGGTGCGAACGCCGCGCTCGCCCGCGGCCAGCATGACCGGGGCCGGGGCGGGAACCTCGGGCTGCTCGGCATGGGACGGGATGCGAAGGCCGTCGTTCACCACGACGCGCAGGCCGTCGGTGTCCAGGGTGCGGCTGGCGATGACGGTGGTGCCGCCAGAGCGCTGCCCCAGGTGAACGCCGGGGCCCTTGCTCAGCTTGGTCAGCGCGTCGGGACCGTACGCGTACAGGTCGATCTCGGCCGGCTCGGCCTCGGACGCGCTGAACAGCACGGTGTCCCCGTCGATGCCGGTGATCTCGCGGACTTGCAGGCCGGGCGGGGTGACCGGCCGCGCGGTGCCGTCGTGCAGGTCCGCCATGCTGGCCACCAGCAGGCGGCGGGTGCCGTTGTCATCGGCGGTCCACACGATCTTGCTCGATCGGGTCCAGACGGGGACGCCGAGGACGATCTCCAGCCACTGCGGATCGGTGTCTTCCCTGATGACGCCGGTGGCGCCGGTGACCGGGCTGACGGTGAGCAGCCGCATCGTCCGCTGGTCCCTGCTCATGGTGACGACCAGCGGATCGTGGCCGTCCTGCCAGCACGCGGTGACCAGGTACTCGTGATCGAGCTGCACCGTGAGCTGCCGGCCGTTGAGCCGGGTGATCACCAGGCTCACGTCGGCGTTGGCGGTGCCGGCGGCGGGATAGGCGACCTGGCGGGTTTCCGCGCCAGGGTTGGCCGGGTCGGCGATGTGCCAGCGCTGCACCGGTGTGTTGTCGACGCGGGCGACGAGCAGGGCGGAGCCATCCGGTGCCCACCAGTAGCCGCGGTGGCGGTCCATCTCCTCGCCGGCGACGAACTCCGGCAGGCCGTAGGTGACGTCCTTGGCCCCCTCGGGTCCGGCGAGTAGCCGGTCCCACGCCTGGCCGGACAGCCCGGTGATCCGCAGCGCGCCGTCGTGGACGTACGCGAGCGTCCTTCCGGTCGGGTCGGGGCGCGGGTCGAGTGCGGGGGTGTGCGTCTTGACCTTGTATGGCCTGGCGTCCGCGCTGGTCAGGTCGACCGCGTAGACCTGGCCGGAGAGGGTGAACACGGCGGTCTCGGCGCTGGCATCGGTAGCGTAGGCGACGATGCCGCTCGCCTGCTCCCTGACCCGCTCCCGCCGCGCGCGCTCCTCCGGCGGCAGGTCCTCCGGCTTGCCGGCGCCGCCGAGGACGTCCGGGTCAGCGACCAGGCGCTCCGTCCCGGTGGCGACGTCCAGGACCCACAGGCAGGTCACCGGGTCGGTACCGCTCCTGCTGCGGAGGAACACCACGCGCCCGCCGCCGGGGGACACCCGGAAGGCACGTGGTACCCCGAGGGAGAACCGCTTGGTCCGTGCCTGCTGCCTAGGGAAGCTTTCCGTCATGGATACAGATCATGCCAGGTATTCAAGGGTGTCTGGGGCCGGCGTGGTCGATCCACAGCGTGTGAGCCTCCGGGTCGACCAGGTACCAGAGCCGGGCGGCGTCAGTCACGTCAATCTGCCAGTGCTCAAGCACGCGGCCCCTTACGCTTCCGGTCGCCAGGGCGTCATGCAGCCGGTGATGATGTGCGGACTGGGCAAGCGGGGTGGGGTCGCGGCGGATCGTCAGCCAGGTCCAGCGGATGTCGCCCGGTGCCTGGCGCCAGAGCTCCTCCCAGCCCTTTGCGGCGGTCGCGGAAAAGCGGAGGTCCCACTCCCTGGGCTTCGCGCTCACTCGGGGAGACCCGGCATGATCGCCGGCCCGTAGTCATCGTCGTGCGGTGTGGTCAGCGTGGCGAACAGCTCGGGATCGGACTGGATCTCGGCGGTGTGCCGCCAGGCGGCGATCAGGCCCGCCAGCGCGGCGTTGTTGCCCATCGAGGCGGCGGCGCTCAGCGCCGCCAGCCACTCCGCCGCGAATTCCCGCTTCCCCTTCTCGGTCAGGTGGCGGACCCAGGGGAACACCGCGGGCATAACGGCGACGGCCATCGTGAGCACGGCGGGGTCGTGCCGCATCATCTCGTTGAATACCCGTGAGGTGGTGCTGATCACCTCGTCGTCTTCCGCGGCTCGCTCGGCGGTGGTGAGCACCAGGTCCGCGGCGTCGCGGCGGCGCAGGTACACGCGCCGGTTGCTGTCAAGCAGGGAAAGGGTGGCGCGCGGCTTATTGAGCAGTTCGCTGAGATTGACCTCAGCAGCGATTGCTGACATGACCTTCATACTACTTGAAAACTTCCCCGTCGATAAGCTCCTGGGCATGGACTTTGCTCATGGCGAGCCACGGCTGCTGTTCGTGCACGCTCATCCCGACGACGAGTCGATCGGCACCGGGGCCACCATGGCCGCCTATGCCGCGTCGGGTGCCCGCGTCACCCTGGTCACCTGCACCCTCGGCGAGCTGGGTGAGATCATCCCGCCCGCACTCCAGCACCTGGGGCCGGACGAGCTCGGGCAGTACCGGATCGGCGAACTCGACGCGGCCTGTGCCGCGCTGGGCATCGGTGATCACAGGTTTCTCGGCGGTGCGGGCCGCCACCGCGACTCAGGGATGATGGGCACCTCAGGCAACGATGACCCGCGCTGCTTCTGGCGGGCAGACGTCGCCAAGGCGGCGGAGGAGCTCGCCGCGATCATCCGCGAGGTCAATCCGCAGGCGATCGTGACCTACGACTCGAACGGCTTCTACGGCCATCCCGATCACATCCAGGCGCACCGGGTGGCCTGGCGCGCGCACCAGCTTGCCGGAGCCGGAGCCTTCTACGCCACCGCGGCGCCCGACTTCCCCGGCGTGACCACCAGGGTCGACGCCAGCGCGTACCTGGACGCCAAGCTGGCCGCGATGCGCGCGCACGCCACCCAGATCACGGTGTCGCCGCCCTACTTCGCGCTGTCCAACAACATCAGGCAGGAAGCGCTTGGTGTTGAGTGCTACACCCTGCTGGCCGGTGCCGACGTGCTCGCCACCCAGTAGCCTGCTGTCATGAAGCTGACGCAAGCCGCGTGCATCAATGCCGGCGCGTATGTCGTCCTGCTGCTGCTCGGTGCGGTGCAGGGCGGGATAGGCAGCTTCCAGTACAGCGACCTGTCTCCCTTCGGCGCCATCTTGTTCTGTGCCGGGATCTTCGTCACCTGCCTGCTGGCCGCGTGGGGGATGGGCTCGGTCAGCGGGGCCTTCGTCCCCGCGGTCGGCTGGATCGTCGCGACGTTCGTCCTGTCCCAGCCGATGTCGGGCGGCAGCGTCATCATCGCCAACACGTCGGCAGGCAAGTGGTACCTCTACGGCGGCGTGCTCAGCGTGGCCGTGGCGCTGGTCATCTCCTTCGCCGCGACCCGCGCCCGCCCGGCGCGCAGGTCCTGACCTAGGCGAGGGCCTCCTCGATGTGGTCCAGGCCCCAGGTGAGCTCGGCCTCCGTGATCACGAGGGGCGGCGCGAGCCGCACCGTGTTCCCGTGCGTTTCCTTAGCCAGCACCCCGTGCGCCATGAACCGCTCGCAGGCGGCGCGCCCGGACAGCGACGAGAACGTCACCCCCGCCCACAGCCCCATCCCGTGCACGCCGGAAACACCAGGCATGGTGGCCAGCCGCTCCAGCATTGACGGTCCCAGTTCGGCGGACCGCGCCTGGACCACCCCTTCCTGCAGTATCGCGATGACCTCGCGCGCGATGGCGCAGGCCAGGGGATTCCCGCCGAACGTCGACCCGTGCTGCCCCGGCCGGAGCACGCCAAGCACCTCAGCAGAGGAAACCATGGCGGACACCGGTACGATCCCGCCGCCGAGCGCCTTCCCCAGTAGGTACGCGTCCGGCACCACGCCCGACGCGGAGCACGCGAACGTGTGCCCCGTCCGCCCGAGCCCGGACTGGATCTCGTCCGCGATCATCAGCGCCCCGTGCGTGTCGCACAGCGAGCGCACTCCGGCCAGGAAGCCTTCCGGCGGTACGACGACCCCTGCCTCGCCCTGGATCGGCTCCACCAGGACCGCTACCACCCGCGGGCTCATGACCGAGGACAATGCGGCCAGATCCCCGTAGGGCACGCTCACGAACCCCGGAGTGTAAGGCCCGAACCCGTCCCGCGCGTCGGGGTCGGAAGAGAACGAGATGATCGTCGTGGTCCGCCCGTGAAAGTTCCCGTCGAACACCACGATCACCGCTTCGTCCGAGGGGACGCCGCGTACCTCATACCCCCATTTGCGCGCGACCTTGATCGCGGTCTCCACCGCCTCCGCGCCGGTGTTCATCGGCAGCACCATGTCCATGCCCGCCAGCGCGGCGAGCTCGGCGCAGAACGGCCCGAACTGGTCGTGGTCAAAGGCCCTGCTGACCAGCGTTACCCGGTCCAGCTGCCTGGTGGCCGCGTCTATCAGCCGGGGATGCCGGTGCCCGAAGTTGAGCGCCGAGTACGCGGCGAGCATGTCCAGGTAGCGCCGCCCGCCGGTGTCGGTCACCCAGACCCCTTCGGCCGACGCCGCGGTTACCGGCAGCGGCGCGTAGTTGTGCGCGCTGTACCGCTCAGTGAGGTCCGTGACAGTCATGGGCGCAGCTCCAGGGTGCAGCACTTGGGTCCGCCGCCGCCCTTGAGCAGCTCGGACATGTCAACGCCAATCGGCTCGAATCCGTGGGACGCCAGCTGGGAGGCAAGCCCGGCCGCCGCGGCGGAAAGGACGACGTGCCGCCCGTCGCTGACCGCGTTCAGCCCGAGCACCTCGGCGTCCTCGTCCTTAGCCTCGATCAGCTCGGGGAAGATCTCGCTGAGCGCGGCCAGCCCCGCGTCGTCAAAGGCCGCCGGATAGTACATCGCGGTGTCGGGGTCGAGCACGCACAGCGCCGTATCCAGATGATAAAACCTCTGGTCAACGAGCCGTAGTGATACCACGGGCAGCCCGAACACCTGCCCGATCTCGTCGGTCGCGTTGACGTCGCTGCGGAATCCGTACCCGGCGAGCATCAGCCGCCCGGTGAACAGGATGTCCCCTTCGCCCTCGTTGACGGACAAGGCCTCGCGCACGTCCTCATAGCCGCTGTTCCGGAACCAGTCGAGGTAGGCCCCGGCCTCCGCTGCCCGCTGCGGGTACCGGAACCGCGCGCCGAGCACCTTCCCGTCGACGACGGTGGCGCCGTTGGCCGCGTACACCATGTCCGGCAGTCCAGGCACCGGCTCGATGAGGCGGACATCGTGCCCGAGCCGCAGGTAGATCTCACGCAAGTTCGCCCACTGCCGCATGGCCAGCGCCGCGTCTGTGGCCTGGTCCGGCCGCATCCACGGGTTGATCGCGTACGTGACGTCAAAGTGTTCCGGCGGGCACATGAGATACCGCCGTGTCGTAGCTACCCGGCTGTTAACCATGGGACCAAGGCTAGGGGTTGGTTATGCTGAAAAGATATGCGCTGTTGCTGCGTCCTGACGGTGATTCGTTGCGTCGTTCCCGCTCTAGCGGCAATTCATTTCAAAACGGGCCGTGTGTTACGCCCTACGTAACGCCTCACGGCTTGCGGGCGACTCCGCAGTAAACTGGCACTTCCGGCCCGTCGGGCGCGGCCCGGTCTGGCTTCCACCGGCTGCACGGCACGACGCCAGGCTCGACTAGGTCCAGGCCCTCGAAGAACCCGGCGATTTCCTCAGGCCGCCGTACGGAGTAAGCCGCCTCCGCCGGCCACGCATCCTCATCGGATACCTCACCCGCACCAGTGGCCCAGTCCGCACCACCCATGCCACCCGCACCACCTCGCGTATCGAAGCGCAGCTGCGCGCGGTTGACGCTGTCGTCGGTGCTGGCCAGGTCGGCGATCGCGAGGTAGCTGCCCGATGGCAGCGCGGCCAGCAGCTGCGCGGTGATCGAGCGGGCGACGTCGTAGTCCGGCAGGTAGCCGAGGATGCCGAGCATCATCAGCGCGACCGGCTGCCGCAGGTCCAGCGTCCCGGCCGCGCCGGCGAGCACCGCGCCGACGTCGCGCAGGTCCGCGTCGACGGAGCTGACCGGCCCCAGGCGCAGCGGCCCGACCCCGGCAGGCCCGATGCCGATCCCGCTCTGCCCGACGCTGCCGAGCCCGGCCGGATCGTGCGCCGCGTCCAGCAGCGCCTTGGCGTGCGCGAGCACGCAAGGATCGTTGTCGACGTACACGACCCCGGTGTCACCCGCGATCCGCTGCGCGATCTCATGCGTGTTACCGCCAGCCGGCAGCCCCGACCCCACGTCGAGGAACTGCCTGATCCTCGCCGGCCCGGCCAGGAACCGTGTGGCTCGCACCAGGAACGCCCGCTCTGTCCGCGCCGTATCCGGCAGGTGCGGGAACTGCGCGGCGATCGCCTGCCCGGCGACCCGATCCGCCTTGAACCAGTCCCGGCCGCCCAGCCAGAAGTTCCTCACCCGAGCCGGATGCGCCACCCCGACGTCCACTCCCGGCGGCACCACCCCGCCCGGCACGTCCAGTTCGTCACTCATTCCCCGTATTTTGCCCGACCCGACCCCTCCGCGGCGTGCCAATGGCGCCAACGGGCTCGCTAACCCGCGCTCAAACCCGCCGGCAGCCGGCCTGCTGGCGCCATTGGCACCCTGGTGGGCGGGGGAGTTGCGCCGTACCCCGTCAGGGATCGGGCGGAAAGGGGGAATTGGGATTGGGCGGGGCGAGAAGCGCCCCAAGGAAGCCGGTGCGGCCGAACGTGCTGCCGTATGCCTGGTTGCTGTAGCCGCCCCGCTGCGGCCGGTTGAAATCGCTGGTGTGGAAGACCGGCGTGCCGGACGGGGGAGGCAGCATCGCGACGTCGGAGATATCCAGGTCGCAGCGGATGTACCCGACGGTGATCGCCGCGACCTTGTCCGCTTCGACGAACCGCAGCTCGTGCGGCCGCAGTGCCTCCAGGTGCCGGGCGGCAGACGTATGGCCTCGGCTCAGCTCATGCTGGATCTTCCGGTCAGCCCAGCCGCCGGTGCCGATCCACACCACGAAGCCCTCGAAGATGTCTTCCTCTTCGACCGCCAGCACATGCTCAAGGAACCCGAACTGCTGCCCGTCCTTGGTCAGCACCGGAATCCCGAGCGCAACCCCGGAATAAGCAACAGCAAACTCGTCATCCCCGTCCATACCCCTACCCTGCCACACGAAGGGGAGCACGCGCTACATGGACAGCGCGCGCACCCGGGAGGCCGCGGACCCGATGACCGCGTCGGTCCCGGTCAGCGCCAGGCGGATGTGCCGGGAGCCGCCTGGCCCGTACAGTTCGCCCGGCGTGACGAGGATGCCGGCCGACGCCAGCAGTTCGGCCGCAGACCAGCAGTCATGCCCCGGATGCGTCGCCCACAGATACAGGCCAGCTTCTGAGTGGTCGATCGTCCACCCCGCGTCCGTCAGCGCGGCCGCCAGCACCTTACGCCGCGCCGCATACCGTTCCTTCTGCGCGACCGCGTGCTCGTCATCCGACAGCGCGGCGGTCATCGCGGCCTGCACTGGCCCCGGCATGATCAGCCCGGCCTGCTTCCTGATCTCGAGCAATGCCGCTACCAGCGCGGGATCCCCGGTGACGAACCCAGCCCGGTACCCCGCCAGGTTGGACCGCTTGGACAGTGAGTGCACCGCCAGCAGCCCCTCGAACGACCCCCCGCACACCGAGGGGTGCAGGATCGAGACCGGTGAGGCGTCCCACCCCAGCGTGATATAGCACTCATCGGAGGCCACTACCGCGCCATGTGAACGAGCCCACGCGACCACGTCCCGCAGGGCAGCGCCGGGCAGCACCTTGCCGGTGGGGTTGCCAGGTGAGTTGACCCACACTAGCCGCGCGCCATCCACCATCGAGTCTGAGGCCACCGGCGTAGCCCCGGCCAGCCGCGCTCCCACGTCATACGTCGGGTACGCGATCGATGGATGCACCACGACGTCCCCGGGCCCGAGGCCGAGCTGGGTGGGCAGCGCCGCGACGAACTCCTTGGTCCCGACCGCCGGCAGCACATCATCCGGGGAAACGGACACGGAGCAGCACCGATCGAGCCAGCCCGCAGCAGCCTCGCGCAACGCGGGAGTGCCTCGCGTCGCCGGGTACCCAGGCCAGTCCGAGCTGGCAGCGAGAGCAGCCCGGATGGCGTCTGGCACAGGATCCACGGGCGTTCCCATGGACAAATCCGCAAAGTCGTTCTGATCCTGGGTGGCTTTAAGCCGCAGGGGCGCCAGCCGGTCCCAGGTGAAAGCGGGCAGTCGCGCCCTGAGGGTCTGGGGGGAAGATTCCCCCCAGTGGGACAAGCGGGTCATTCCTCCGCGGCTTGCGGCGGCAGTGCGGCGACCACCGGGTGGTCGGTGCCGACCTTGCCGGTCTTGGACGCGCCACCGGGGGAGCCGAGGTCCTGGAAGAAGTCGACGTTGACCTTGTAGTAATCCTTCCACTGCTCCGGCACGTCATCTTCGTAGTAGATCGCCTCGACGGGGCAGACCGGCTCGCAGGCGCCGCAGTCGACGCATTCGTCCGGGTGGATGTACAGCATGCGGTCACCCTCGTAGATGCAGTCCACGGGGCACTCTTCGATGCAGGCCTTGTCGAGCACATCAACGCAGGGCTGCGCGATGATGTAGGTCACGGGTGAACTCCTGTCGTTGAACTTGCTACCCCCACAGTATGGCGGCTCGCGGGTCAGCCAGCGACAATACTGTTGCTGGCCGGGCCGGGGCTGTGTTGCCCAGTCTGGGGCTGCCAGCCCATACTGCCATTACCGGCCGTCCACTCGTAACCCGCATACCGCACATAGCTGATCTCGTACTCCTGTGCGTGAGTGACGAGCCAGCCTGCCACCGTCCAGGCTTCGTCCCCGCGCACGTTAAAGCTCATCTTGGCAGAACGCCCCGTGGTTCCCGTCAGCGGCCCGAAGGTCGCCCGCATACCCTGCTCGGTCGCGGTGACCTCGGCGTGCTGCGTGGCCGTGGGCGTATACCAGCACCAGACGCCGCCGCGCGTGGTGAAGGCGACGGCGAACTGCGCGGCGACGTAGTCATACTGTCCGTAGGCGGAACCATCCGCGCTGTGCTGTACATCCTGCGCCGCCACGGCGATCGGGAGCCTGGTGTACTTCGGTACCTCGACCAGGGCCTCGAAGAATCTGGTCGTCGCGTACAGCGGGTTCTCGATCTGGGCAATGGTGCCCCAGCCCTGGGATGGCCGCTGCTGGAAGACGCCGACCGAGTCCCGGTCGCCGTAATCCAGGTTCTCCAGGTCCGACTCCTGCAGGGCGGTGGCGTAGGCGATGGTGAGCGCTTGCCGCGGCAGGTGACGCCTGGCCGCCACGCCCGCGATTGCGGAAGCGATCGCGGCCTGGTCGGTGTCCAGGTCATAGGTCTGCCCGGCCGCGCTGACCTCGCAGGCGGGAGGCGGCGGGGGAGTGGCCGTCAGCCGCTTGTACGTACGGAAACCCGCGTACGCCAGCCCTCCGACGAGAGCGATCACGACCAGGATCGCCACGATCGTGCTCGTGTACGACGTCCTCATCCTGGGCTCGGGTTGCACGAAATAGACGCTACCGTCAGCCGCGCGGTGACGGGGTTCCGATAAGCTCGCGCACCATGAGCCAGTCAACCAGCGCCCGGGCTAGCGCGCTGCCCGCCGTCATCGACGAGCTGTGGGAGAACCGTGCCGACCTGACGCCGTCGGACACCGCGGCGCGTGAGGCGATCGTGAGTGCCGTCGACGCGATCGACGCGGGCACCGCCAGGGTCGCCTGGGTTGACCCGGTCACCGATGACGTCGTGGTCAACGAGCGGGCCAAGCGGGCGATCCTGATGGCGTTCCGCGTGCTGCCGATGGCGCGGTCGCAGGTCGGGGACTTCAGGTATGAAGACCGGGTGCCGCTGAAGACCCGGCTGGACGGCGTGCGGGTGCTGCCAGGCGCGATCGCCCGCTGGGGTTCGTATATCGCCGCCGGGACGGTGCTGATGCCGTCGTTCGTCAACATCGGCGCGTACGTGGACTCGGGCACCATGGTGGACACCTGGGCGACCGTCGGCTCTGGCGCCCAGATCGGCCGCAACGTGCACCTGGCCGGTGGCGTCGGCATCGGCGGCGTACTCGAGCCGCCCAACGCCGTGCCCGTGGTCGTCGAGGACGAAGCCATGGTCGGCTCTCGCTGCATGGTGGTCGGCGGTGCCAGGGTGCGCACCGGCGCCACGCTGGGCGCGGGCGCCATCCTGACGAAGACGACCCACGTCATCGACGTCGAGACCGGCGACGAGCTGCCCCGCGGTGAGGCGCCCGCCTGGTCCGTCTGCGTCGGCGGCACCCGCCCCCGCACGTTCCCTGGCGGTGAGTTCGGCATGCCCTGCCTCCTGGTCATCAAGCGTCACCCAGAAGGCTTCCGCCCCGACAAGGCCGCCCTCAACGCCATCCTCCGCGACCACGGCCTAGACGCCTAACCCCTCCCGGGCCGCACCTGCGCACTCGCCCCGCACCCCGCACCGGCCCGCACCCCGCACCGGCCCGCACCCCGCACCGGCCCGCACCCCGCACCTGGCGCACCGCCCCCCGCATCCGTACGGCCCGCACCCAGTGCGGCCCGTGCGGCCGCATCACCTCCCGCCCCTGCGCATCCCTGTCCACGCACGTCCCAACCGTCCCATTCGCCTCGTTTTTCGCGGAAATTCGAAGCCTGACGGAAACTTAGGGGTCAGATCCGACACTTTTTCTTCCGCCGGGCGCTTTATTTCCGTCGAAAACGGCGTGAGGAAGCGGGGAACTGGCCGATTTGCTGCCAAGCTTGCCCGCCCGCCGAGCCGCATTACTGCATATTTCGGACGTGGTGGCGGGTTCGCGGGGTGCCGACTCGGCGGGCTGCGGGCCAGGGTGGCTAACGTGGGTAGACGATGAGTACCAATTCAGAGCCGCACCGGCGGGTCCGTCGCCAAGGACCTGTCACGTTGCGCGGCAATCAGATCCCGGCGACCACGACTGACCAGCGGCTGCTTGACCGCCGTGGTCCAGCCGACTGGGTGCATACCGACCCCTGGCGGGTGATGCGGATCCAGGCTGAGTTCGTGGAGGGCTTCGGCCTGCTGGCCGAACTGGGTCCGGCTGTGTCCATCTTCGGTTCTGCCCGTACGTCCAGGGATAGTGGCGACTACGCGACGGCCGAGACCATCGCGACGGGCCTGGCCAAGGCGGGTTACGCGATAATCACCGGCGGCGGCCCGGGAATCATGGAAGCCGCCAACAAGGGGGCCGCCGCAGGCGGTGGCGTCTCGGTCGGCCTCGGCATCGAGCTGCCCCATGAGCAGGGGATGAACGAGTACGTCGACGTGGGTGTTGAATTCCGGTACTTCTTCGTCAGGAAGACGGTCTTCATCAAGTACTCGCAGGCATTCGTGGTGATGCCCGGCGGCTTCGGCACGATGGATGAGCTGTTCGAGGCGGTGACGCTGGTGGAGACCGGCAAGATCACCAGGTTCCCGATCGTGCTCTTCGGCTCGTCCTACTGGGGCGGACTGATCACGTGGCTGCGTGAGAAAGTCCTGGCAGAAAGGAAGATCAGCGTCGGCGACCTGGACCTGCTGACGATCGTTGATGACCCCGCGGAGGTCGTCCGGATCATCATCGAGGCGCACGGTCAGGGGGATACCAAGCCGCCGCACCTGGGCGACAACGGCTCCTGAATCTACGCCAGCCCGCGAACCGCCCAGGCGGGCGGGCGGGAGCCGCGGATCGACTCGGTCATGTCCAGGCAGCGCCGGATCTGGGCGATGTGACGGGTGCTGATCACGTTGGCTCCGAGCCAGACGCAGACCGAGGCGCGTGCACCGGCAGCCGCTTCTGCGGCTGCCCCGGCAGCATCGTCGTCAACATCCACCAGCACCTGCCAGCCCGCCCGGCTGGCAGCGCCGACCTCTGCGGGCGTGACCTGGACCAGGATGCGGTCCCGGGCGATGCCAGCGCCCGCGGCCTGCTCCGCCGCGCTCAGCCCGCCGCAGAGCAGCCGGGCGGAGAGCAGCCAGGCACCAGACCGGGCCGCCAGCGGACTATCGCGGCTGATGTCCGCGGCGGAGCCGGGACCGCAGACCAGCACGTCGACCCGGGCGTGCCGGATGGCGATGACCAGGGATTCGTCGTCGCCGGCATCGACGATCTGGGCGCCCGCGCTGGCGGCTTCGGCCGCCTGCTCAACGGTAAAGACAGTGGTGAGCACGGCCGAGCTTTGCAGCGAGTGCGACATCACGCGTTGAGCATGGCACGATTCTCCTGTGTACGTTGTCTTGATCCTCGCGTTCATTGTGATCGTGGTGGGCGTCTTCGCCGTGGCTACGGGAAGAGGTGGTGAGCTTGCCTACGAGCAGGCCGACCACGCCCCGCTCGACATAGGCACGGTATCCGCGACCGATATTGCCCTGCTCAGGCCGCCGACAGCGCTCTGGGGCTACAACATGCAAGTGACCGACGAAGCGCTGGATCGCATCGCCCGGGCACTGCGCGACAGGGACATCGAGATCGCCTACCTCCAGCGCCAGCTTGCAGACGTCAGCAATCCGCAATGGGCCGATCAGTCACGTCCCTTCACTCCGAAACACGAGCGGCCAGAGGCGCACGGCGGATACACCGACCCCGAGACCGAGCCAGCGGAGCACACACCCGCCCTAGAAGCCCTGGAAGCCCCAGAACCCGTCGAAGCCTCTGCAGCCCCAGAACTCTCCGAAGCCCCGGAGCCCCCCGAGGCCCCGGAAACCGCGGAGACCCTGGAAACCGCGGAGACCCCGGAACCCGCTGAAGCCCAGGAGACCGCGCAGACCGCGCTGACCGCGGGAACCCCGGACCCGCTCGCCGAGGCAGAGGAGCAGGCCTGGTGACTGAATCCGAGCCGCCACGCCGGGGTGTGGTCGCCGGCCCGGACGGGAAACTCCGCTGCCCGTGGGGTCTGAGCGCGCCCGAGTACATCAGGTACCACGACGAGGAATGGGGTCGTCCGGTCCGTGGTGACCAGGTCATCTTTGAGCGCCTGTGCCTGGAGGCCTTCCAGTCCGGCCTGTCATGGCTGACGATCTTGCGCAAGCGCGAGAACTTCCGTACGGCGTTCGCCGGCTTCGACATAGCCGCGGTCGCCGGCTTCGGTGAGGATGACAGGCAGCGCCTCATGGCCGACGCTGGCATCGTCAGGAACCGCGCCAAGATCAACGCCGCGATCGTCAACGCCCAGGCCGCGCTCGCCCTCTCCGGCGGCCTGTCCGACCTGGTCTGGAGCTACCAGAACCCTGAGCGGGCCGCGCCGCAGACTCTGGAAGACGTCCCCGCACAGACCCCCGCCTCCAAGGCACTAAGCAAGGAACTCCGCAGAAACGGTTTCATTTTCACCGGCCCGGTCACTGCCTACGCCGCCATGCAGGCGTGCGGCATCGTCAATGACCACCTTTCCGCCTGCTCGGCTCGCTACATTCAGTAGTCTCTAAGACACGTAGAGTGTTCAGGGCAACGTACGGCCCTATATAGTTACTCTCCGTCATACTTAGAAACGTATCTGTGATGTCGTGCGCGCACCGGGGGGCAAGGCGGAGATGAGAGCGCTGCTGCTGACGGTGGGGTCACAAGGTGATGTCCAGCCGTTCGTCGCGCTCGCAAGCCGGCTGCGGAGCTCGGGGCATGAGGCGGTGCTCGCCGCGCCCGCTGTCTACCAGGGGCTCGCGATGGCGAGCGATGTCCCGTTCGTGCCGCTCGGCCTGGACATGGACGAGGTCGGCCGTGCCGTGCAGGGCAAGCACGGCCTGAGGCACGTGCTCGCCTTCACCCGGGCCATGGGGCGGCGCGCGCAGTACGTGCTTCCCGCTGTCACCGCGACGGCCAGGGACGGCGCGGACATCGTGGTGCACCATCCGGTGCTGCCGATCGGCCAGCACCTGGCCGAGCTGCTCGGCGTGCCCGCCGTGGTGGCCCCGCCTATGCCGGCCCTGGTGCCGACCGGGGAGTTCCTCTCACCGGCCTGGCCGTTCCGCGGCAGGCTGCCGAAGACGGTAAACCGGGGCTCCTACCGCGCCGCCCGATACCTCACCGGTGCCTGGTGCCGCGGCGACATCGACACCTGGCGCCGCGACGTCCTCGCCCTTGAGCCGAGCCCGGGCCGCCATGACCCGCTGAGCCCGCGGACACACGTGCTGCACTCGTTCAGCAAGCACGTAGTGCCCAGGCCCGCCGACTGGCCGGCCACCGCGCACATCACCGGCTACTGGTTCCGCGACACGAATAAAGACAAGGTCTGGACGCCGCCGCGCCGTCTCGCCGAGTTCCTCGACGAAGGCAAGCAGGAGCCGCCGGTGTACATCGGATTCGGCAGCATGCCTGTCGACGATCCCGTGAAGCTGGCCGCAGCGGTCACGATGGCCCTGCGGCAGACGGGCCTCAGGGCCGTGGTGTCCTCGCTGAGCCCTGAGCTGCGCCGGCTGCTCCCGCATGACCAGGTGCTGATGATCCGCCAGGCGCCGCACGACTGGCTGTTCCCCCGGATGGCCGCGATCGTTCATCACGGCGGTGCCGGGACCACCGGTGCGGCGGTCGCAGCCGGCCGACCGCAGGTTATCTGGCCGTTCGGTATCGACCAGCACTTCTGGGCAGCCCGGATGACCGCCCTCGGCGTCGCGGCGCCGCCTCTTCCCGTGCGTCAGCTGACCGGCCGCACGCTGGCTCGGGCGCTGGACCAGGCCACGAACGATCAGCTGATCAGCGACCTCGCGGTGGAGCTCGGGCACCGGGTCCAGGCCGAGGACGGTACCGGTGCCGCGGTGGCCCACCTCGAGAGCCTGGTCCCGGCCAGCAGCAAACCAGCCAGCAGCAAACCAGCCAGCAGCAAACCAGCCAGCAGAAAACCAGCCAGCAGCAAAACGGTGGTGCCGGCATGATGATCGAGCTTCCGCTGCCGCCCGGTGTCGAGCGCCTGACCATCGATACCCCGCTGGGTCCGGTCACCACCCTGCACGCCAGGCCAGACACCCCCGATGCGCAGCTGGCCGTCATGGTGAGCGGATTCTTCGGCACGAAGGAAGACTTCCGCGAGATGCTGCCGCTCTTCGCGGCCGCTGGCTACGAAGGCTACGCCTACGACTACCCAGGTCAGCTGGGCGAGGACATCGGTGACGACCCGGCCCGCCACACGATCCCGAGCATGGCCACCCAGCTCCGCGAGATCATCCGCGCGGTAGCAGGCGACCGTCAGGCGCACGTGGTCGGCCACTGCCTGGGCGGCTTCGTCGCGAGGGAAGCGGTCCTCGAAGAGCCGGACCTGGCGAAGTCCCTGACCCTGCTCTCCTGCGGCCCGAGCATGCGCGAGGCCAAGCACCGCGTGATGCTCGGCGGCCTCATCACTATGCACAAGAACGGCGGCACGATCACCCTCTGGCCGCTGGTCAAGCGCCTGCTGGCCGAGGACGACAAGGTCATGCGCGAGTTCTGGCACGCCAAGCTCGCCACCCTGAACCCGCTGTTCGTCAGCAACGCGGCCCGGTCGATGGGGGAGCAGCACGACCGGAGCAACGAGCTGATCGCGGCCGGCATCCCGTCCCTGGTGGTGCACGGCAAGCGTGACAAGCGACTGTGGTCGACCGGCGCCTACGCGGACATGGCGAAGGTCCTCGACGCCGACCTGATCGTCATCGACAAGGCCGCGCACAGCCCGAACATGGAGCAGCCGGAGCCGACTGCGAGGGCGCTGCTGAACTTCTGGGGACCGGCATGACGGTCCTCGAAACCACGCGGAGCACCGATGCCGAAGCGCTGCGGATCTTCCTCAAGCTGATCCGCCCGCGTCCGCTCGCGGATCCGTACCCGCTGTATGCCAGGCTCCGTGACCTGGCGCCGTTCCTGCCGATCCGGTTCCCCGGCGTGCCGCATGGCTACCTGGTGAGCACCTTCGCCAGCTGCTCGCGGCTGCTGCGCGAGCCGGCGTTCGGCCCGCCGACCCGGGAGCACCTGGACGCGCTGAAGCCTGACTGGCGGGAGAACTCGTTCACGAACTGCCTGTACCGCTCGATGGTGTTCCGCACCGGCAAGAGCCACCGGGAGCGCAGGCAGGTAGCCTCACGCCACTTCGCGCCGCGGCACATCGGCAGCTACCGCACCGAACTGGAGCGCATCGCCGACCTGCTGATCGACCGCCTCGCCCTGGCCAGCGAGACCACGGTAGACCTGGTAGAGAACCTCGCCATCCCGTTCGCGGCCCTGTCCCTCGGCCGCCTGCTCGATATCGACGACGACGAGGCGATCCGGCTCGGACGGCTGGCCCGCCAGGCCGGCGGCGTCTTCGAGCAGTTCGCCACGGCTCGCCAGCATCAGGTGATCGCCGCCGCCGGCGAGGAACTGGTGGACCGGCTGACCGTGATCGTGGCCGGCCGCCGCGGGAACTCCGCTGGTGACGACCTGCTGGCCAGCCTGGCCGCGAGCGAGACCGGTTCCGATGAGCAGGAACTGGTGGGCGCGGCGGCGCTGCTTTTCGGCGCCGGCTTCGACTCGCCGGCCAGCATGGTCGGCCTGGGTACCAAGCTCCTCCTCGACCACCCGCACCAGGCCGACCTGATCCGCGAGTACCCGGACATGGCGTCCAAGGCCGTGACCGAGATCCTCCGCTATGAGCCGCCCGTCCAGCTGGTGGTGCGCGCCGCGCTCGAACCAGCCGAGCTGGAAGGTCACGAGGTCCCCGCGGGCAGCATGGTGTTCGGCCTGATCGCCGCCGCGAACCGCGATCCGGCGCAGGTTAAAGAGCCTGAGGTCTTCGACGTGACCCGCGAGCAGGTCGCCTCGCTCAGCTTCGGGGCGGGCCCGCACTACTGTCTCGGCGCCTACCTGGCCGGCATGCAGGGCGAGATCCTCTTCCCCCGCCTGCTGCGGCGTTTTCCGCGGATGCGGCTCGCCGGCGAGCCGGCCTACCGGGAACCCGGCTCCACCCTGCGCGGCCTGGACGCGCTCCCGCTCACGCTCTGGCCGTAGCCAGCCACCCCGCCGTCCCCCCGCGCGTCCTATTATCGCAGAACGACTCTGCCTGATCGACTGCGAAAGCTGGCGCCTGTATGAGTGACGACGTGATCATCACGATCACGCTCAATGCCGCCTTGCACGTGTCTTATGCGGCGGTCGGCCCGGCTGAGCCAGAGACGGAGACGCAAACGGCCGTGGTGGTGCCGGTGGGCCGCCCTAGGTACCGGGCCGGCGGCCGGGGGGTGACGGTGGCCCGGGTGCTGAGCGCGTTCGGCCACGATGTGCTGGCCGCGGGCCTGGCGGGCGGCGTGGCAGGCGAGCTGATCAGGGAGGACCTGGCAAGGTACGGGGTGCCTGCGGCGTTCACTCAGATCAGGGCGGAGTCCCGGCGGATCTTCCGGTTCGAGCCCGGTGCCTTCCAGTTCGGCGAGCCGGGACCTTACATCACCACGGAGGAGCTTGGCCGGTTCGCCGGTGATTACCGCAAGCTGCTGACAAGCGCGGCGGCCGTGGTGCTCTGCGGCAGCCTGCCAGAAGGCCTGCCACCGGACATGTACTCATCGCTGGTGCGCTACGCCGCCGAGGCGGGCGTGCCGGTGATCCTGGACGCGGGCGGTGAGGAACTGGTGCTCGCGGTTCGCAACCGCCCGGCCCTGGTCGTCGCGGAATCCCGGGACGCGGATGCGGCCCAGCAGCTTGTCCGCATGGGCGCCGGCGCCGCCGCTGTCATAAGCGGCGAGACAGTCCAGGTAGCGACCCCCGCAGGCGGATGGACCGCCGTACTTCCCGATCAGCAGCCCGGGTACGCGCTCGACCGGGGAGCCCTGGTGGCCGGCCTGGTGCCCGGCGAGCTGCTTGCCTGGTCCTGGCCGGATCGTCTGCGGCACTCCCTGGCACTGGCATCCAGCCCCGGCGGCGACGTGAATCCGCGGGCGTATGAAGGGCTGCTGGACAACGTGATGGTCAGTCCCGCGTAGGCCGGCGACACGCCCAGCAACGTGCAGGCACTCCAAAGAGTCACCTTTCAGTGACCTAGAGTGTGCTAGATTCTGGTCTCGGCTCACTACAGCCAGTCAATCTCACATCTCAGTCAGTCATTTTCCTGTGCTCGCGCCCCATGGGCCGGGCCGGATTGGAGTGATCGTGTACAAGTGGCGAACTGTCCTCGGAGGCGTCGCTACGGCGACCTTCCTCGGGACTTTCGCGGCCGGTACGGCCTTCGCGAGCACGGCGGCACCGACGCATGACCCGATTATCGTCCACAAGGCCGCGCTGCCCGTTGCCGCGCTGCCCGTTGCCGCGCTGCCGGTGGCCGGGCAGCTGCTGCCGGGTGCGGTGAACGCGCTGAACGCCGTGACGGCGCTGCCCGCGATCTCCGCCGTGACCCAGCCCGTGTCCAGCCTGCTGAACAGCCTGAACCTGAACCAGGCGAACCCGGCGACCGGTCCGCTGGCAGGGACCTCCATCGTGTCGCCTCTGACAACCGGTGTAGTGCCGGCTGTGGGTGACGTGACCGGTGCGCTGCTTCAGGGCGTTGGCAGCGTCGTCAGCAACCTGTCGAATGCCCTGCTGCCCGCGGTCGGCCCGGCGGTGAGCGGCCTGACGGCGCCGGTTGACGGCCTGACTCAGGATCTCGGCAACCTCAGTGGCCTGCCGGTGGTTGGCGCATTGGTCGGCAGCCTGCCGGCCCTCCCGGACACGGGTGCTCTGCTGAACGACCTGAACGGCCTGGTCAACGGTGTAGGGGCGCACGCAGCCGGTTAACCACCGGCGGCGTCAACCCCCCGCCCGGCTCTTAGCCGCCTGCCACGTCGTACCGATCCCACGGCGCCCCCCGAAACCGCCGGCCCCCAGCTTCCCGTTCTCTCGCGCCCGCTCTCCCAGGTAACCCCGTTCCACCCCGGCCGCTCAGGGATCCGTTCCATCCCTGAGCGATCACGCTGCCGGCCGGAACCCCCCAGACCAACCCTCCGGGCCACCCGGCTCGGGGCTGGTTGTCGGCCCGGACCACTTTCCCGGTTCGTGCGAAATTCCAAGACCAATGTCGAAATGGAGTGTTTCGTGTTCAAATCGCGGATTTTCCTCGGGACAATCGCCGCTGCGAGCGTCCTCGCCGGAACCACCGCCGCACCCGCGCTGGCAGTGAACAGGCCGCACCACATCACAAAGCCGACCGCCGTCACCACGCCGCTGAAGGGCGTCACCGGCACCGTGAAGGGCGCCACCAGCGGCGGCCTGGCCAGTGCCCTGACCGGCGGCCTTGTCGGCACGCTGGCCAGCGGCCTTGCCGGTGCGGCGCCGGTGACCGGCGCGCTGGGCGGCCTGTCCAACCTGCCGCTCGTCGGCCCGCTGCTCGCCGCCGTCTCGTCGGCGGCTCCCGGCGGCGCGACCAGCGCCACGGACCCGGTGACGAACGTCCTGCACGGCGTGACCAGCGCGGTGTCCGGCCTCGGCTCGGGTGCCGGCGCGACCAGCGCGGTCAGCGGTGCCGTCAGCTCGATCACCGGAACCCTGAAGTCGGTGCCGCTGGTCGGTCAGGTCGCCGACGCGCTGCCGGACGCAAGCCCGGTCACCGGTGCGCTGAGCGGCATCACCAGCGCGGTTCCCGCCGCGAGCGCGATCACCGGCCTGCTGCCGACCAGCAACGGCTGACCAGCCAGCAACGGCTGACGGCTACCACAGCTGGCCCCGGCCACAGCGCCGCGTTAAGCCCCCGCCTCGCGCGGGGAACGAAAGGACCCCGCCCTCGGCGGGGTCCTTTCGTGCGAGAATGCAGCATGACAGCCGACGAAGAGCCTGACATAGCCAGCCTTTTCGCGCCGGTCGACGTCGATGGTGCGGTACTTGGCGTCTTGTCGGAAGCGCAGGCCGCGCTCGGCCATATCGATGATCCGGTCGACGCGGAGCTGTGGGGCTCTGACGTCATCGGGGCACTCACCGCCGCTGCCGGTGACGAAGACAAGGCGACATCCGCCCTCGCCGATACGCTGGTGCCGTCCGCGGAGCGAGCGGCCACCCCGGAGGCACTGGCGATGCTGCGTGTCTTCGCCGCGATCGGCACGCCGCGGCTGCGCGTCGCGGCCAGGCAGGCCGCCGCCCGGCTGGCCTCCGATGAGGTCTCCGAGGCCCCCTGGGCAGCTGTCGTAGGGGTTCCCGAGGTCGGTGACAGCTGGCATTACGCCGATACCGGCGGGCGCCAGGAATCGCTGACGCTGACCTTCTCTTACGGCGACAAACCGCACGCGGTCTCCGTCCTCATCGATCACTACCGCGGCGGCCAGATCAAGGACGTCTGGGTGGCGAAGGACTCGGGCCTCCGGCTAGCCACCGAGCTGCAGGCGGGCAGCGACCCGCTTGTCGTCTTCGAGATGCTCGACACCGGGGACGCGCGCAAGCGCCTAGAGCAGGCGATCGCCGCCGGCGAATGCGCCGAGCACAGCGATCAGGCCGATGACATCAGAGCCCACCGCGCCCTGCTCCGCGCCCGCCTAGAGCTCCTAACCGCCACCTGACCCAGCACGCTTGCGGTCGTCCTCCATGATCATGGGTATTTTTCGACCAAATACTGGTCAGAATGACCCATGATCATGAGACCGGCTCCTGGAGCTGAGCGGCATCGGTTATGACGGTCGGCGGGTGCTACGCGGACGCGGTCATGGCGGCGCGCATCCGGAGTACTGCGGGCGGCAGCTCGCCTTCGGCCCTGGCTCGTCCGAGCGCCCCAGCCCACCAGGCCAGGTCGTCCAGCAGGACGCTGAGCTTTGCCTCCACCATCGGGTCGGTCGGCTCGCCCTCGGCGTCGAAGGCATTCTCCACGAACGAGATGCCCATGGAGCTGCGCAGCGGAGCTGCCTCGGTCTCTATCGCGATCTGTGCGAGGTGCTCGGCAGCGCGGATGCCGCCCGTGTTCCCGCCGCTGTAAGCAACTATGCCCATCGGCTTGTTGCGGAACGCGAAGGAGACAAACACGCTGTCAATCGCGTTCTTCAGGACGCCGGGGACGCTGTGGTTGTACTCAGGGGTGATCACCAGGTAGGCGTCGCCCTCGCGGATCTTGGTGTTCCAGCTCCAGACGATGGGGTCGGAGTAGGTGGGATCGTTGAAGTCCCCGATGGTGCCGAAGTGCTCGCCGAACATCGGCAGCGGCCAGTCGCGCAGGTCGAGCAGTTCTGGCTGGAACGCCTCGTGCTTGCTCGCCCGGTCGAGTACCCAGTGCGCCACTGGGTCGGCGGCGCGGGTGGGTCGGGTACTGCCGAGGATCACTTGCAGGGTGTACATGGCTGACCCCTCAGAGGATTTGATGACTGACGGTACTATATCTAAAGTGATAGTACCGTATGTAATTATCTGATCGGGGTCAAGTGCGGGATAGCATGAGCTTCATGCCAGCGGATTGCGACGACACCGACGGCGTCTGTGATGCGGACTGGGCCGTGATCGGGGTCGGGCTCAGCGCGGAAGAGTTCGCCGCCCTGCACACCGAGGCCCGCCGGATGGCGCTGGTGGAACGGTCGACGCGGTTCGCGATCGAGTTCGGCCGGTGGAAAGACGCGGCCCGCACTGACGGCATCGGCTATGAGCACATGCGGCTGCTCCAGACGCTGAACTTCGGCGGCCCGGCCATCATGCGCGAGATAGGCGACAAGCTTCTAGTGACGCCGCGGAACATGACCGCCATGATTGACCAGCTGGAGCAGTCGGAGCTCGTTGCGCGGCGTCCGCATCCGGGTGATCGCCGGGCGACGTTGCTGGAACTGACCCCTGCCGGGAAACGGATGGCGGATTCGGCGGCGCTGCCGAGGCTGATCGCCATGGGTCATATCTTCGACCAGTTCTCCGCGGACGAGCAGCAGAAGTTCTATGGAGCGCTCGGGCGTCTCATCGAGATCATGCACGTCGAGGGCGGCGCCTGCTGACTCAGCCGCCGCCCTCGCAGTCGATCTGCCGTTGACGATGCGCAGTAGGTAGCCCGTCATGACGAGCTGGGCGGCTTGGTGTGGTAGGCCTCGCCGCTGGTGAGGTGTCGCTGTTCTCGCACGCCTCCGGAAGAAGAAACACCAGGAGTAGCGTGCCGGGACGCGCAGCGTCCTGGCACGCACTCCCGCGGTGCGCGTCCTGGCACGCACTCCGTCACTGGCTCACTACGGCTTAATAGTCACTCCGCCGGCCGGGGACGCTCCGCAGCGGCGTGCAGCGCGTCCATAAGCTCGGTCACGGCCGGCGGGTCGGGCGGATCGCCGTACCGCACCGCGTATACATACCGCCTGGTGCCGGGCAGCGGGACAGTCTTGATCCCCGGATGCCGCGCGGCTCGCATGCACAGCGCGGGCAGCGTGGACACTCCCAGGTCAGCGGCGACCAGCGCCTGCACGGCGACGAAATCGTCGGTGGTGAAGGCGATCTTCGGCGTGAACCCGGCGACGGAGCACTGCGCGATCAGGTGCGCACGGCAGCGGTCGCAGCCAGCGATCCACCGATGCCGCGCATACAGCGACAGATCGGCGGTCTCGGCCGCCGGCGGTGCCTCTCGCGCGGAAGTCACCAGGTAGACCGGCTCGTCGAGCAGGAGACGTTCCCTGAGGCCTTCGGTGATGTCGACGTTCTCATCGTCGTCGAGTTCGCCGCCCGAGATGGCCGCGAGCTCGGCGGAATGGCGGAAGACCAGGGCCACGTCCACGTATCCCGCCCGGAGCATGCGCAGCGCCTCGGGCGGTTCGGCTTCGGTGAGCCGCAGGTCCAGGCCGGGATCGGAGCCACGCAGGAATGCCGCGGCGGCCGGCACGATGGTGCCGAGCGCGGACGGGAACGCGGCCAGCCGGAGCCGGCCGGCCCGCAGCCCGGTGTAGGCGGCCAGCTCGTTCTCGGCGGCGTCGAGCCTGCCGATCACCTCCGCTCCTCGCTCGGCGAGCAGCCGCCCGGCGTCGGTGAGCCGGATGCCGCGGCCGGCCCGCTGCACGAGCTTGGTGCCGGTCTCCGATTCCAGCCGGGCCAGGTGGTGGCTGACGGAGGGCTGGGCGTAATTCAGCGCCCGCGCGGCGGCGGTCACGGAGCCGTAGCGGGCGACCGCAACCAGCACGCGCAGCCTCGTCACGTCCAGCATGCTTAGACTATAGATCGTGCCGATCTATTAGCCCACCAGGGCATACCGGACTTATGGGTGCTGGCCAGCCGGGCTATCGGCCCTTGAGCAGCGGCCAGGAAGGCTGCCGTACCGGCTCCCCAGCCAGGGACCTCCGCCGCCAGGCCAGCCCGGACAGCACCTCCAGTACCACCCGGTTAGCGAGAAACGCCGTCACCTCCGCGTGGTCATACGGCGGCGACACCTCCACGATGTCGACGCCCGCCAGCGGCAGCGTCATGGCGATCCGCCGCACCGAGTCCAGCAGCTGCCGGGCCGTCAGCCCGCCAGGTTCCGGCGTCCCGGTGCCCGGCGCCATCCCCGGATCCACCACGTCCACGTCGACGGAAAGGAACACTCCGTCGCACTCGTCGACAGCGATGTCACTAGCCTCGTCGAGACAGGCGTCGAGACCGCGTGAGACGATCTCGGTCATCTCGAACGACCGCATTCGCTGCTCGGCCATCCACGCCAGGGTCGGCGGCTCCGGCCAGTACCCGCGCAGCCCGATCTGGAGGAACCGGTCGCCGCGCACCGCCCCGGACTCGATCAGCCGCCGCATCGGGGTGCCGTGCCCGTACAGCGACCCGAAGTCGGTCTCCCCGGTATCCGCGTGCGCGTCGAAGTGGATCATCGACACCCGCCCCCAGCCGACATGCCTGGCCACCCCGGTAGCGTCCGGGAACGCGATCGTGTGATCGCCGCCCAGAATGACCGGGATCGCGCCGGACGTAGCCACCGTCGTGACGGCCGCCTCCAGCGCCTGCAGTGACTTCTCCGTATTGCCCGGCGGCATCATCACGTCGCCCGCGTCGCCGATCCGCAGATCTACCAGCGGGTCGACGCCGAGGGCCAGGTGCGGCCGGGATCCGTCGTGCGGCAGGTAGTCGGTGGACCGGATCGCCTGCGGGCCGAACCTCGCCCCGGGCCGGTGCGAGGTCCCGCTGTCAAAAGGCGCTCCCACGAACACGACGTCGTAGTCGCTGCCCAGTGCGCTCAGCTCCGCCCGGGGCACGCCAAGGAACGTCACGTCAGGCCCGAACAGTCCACGCACCATCTCGGTCATGAGACACATGATCGCAAACGCCTGCCAGCCCGCCGCGACCGGGGAGCAGCCGGTCCGGCCACCCGGTATCCGCTCCCGTAGTAGCCTGAGCTGGTGCTTATACAAGTTGCTGATGGTGTGCACCGCGTGTCCGGCGGCGTGACGAACTTCTACCTGGTATCCGAATCGGGTAAGTACACCGTGGTCGACGCGGGCGCGCCGCACGACTGGGCGCTGCTCGTGTCGTCGCTCAAGGAACTCGGCGCGCAGCCGACGGACGTGGACGCGGTGCTGGTCACGCACGCACACGCGGACCACATCGGCTTCGCCGAGAAGGCCCGTGCCGAGGCAACCGCGAAGGTATGGATTCACGAGGCAGACATCGACGCCGCCAAAACCGGGAAGCCCACCTGGAAGAACGAAGGCAGCACCCTCTCCTACCTGGGCAAGGCCGAGCTCTGGCGCACCGCGTTCTCGCTGGTAACACGGGGCGCCAGCAAGATGATCCCGGTCAAGGAGATCTCCTCCTTCGCCGACGGTGAGGTCATCGACGTGCCGGGATCTCCCCGCGCGGTGCACTGCCCCGGTCACACTCCCGGCAGCGCCGCCGTCTCGGTCGAGAACCGCGGCGTCCTGCTGACCGGCGACGTCCTCTGCACCTGGAATGCCTACACCGGCCGCCAGGGCCCCCAGATCATGCCGTCCGCCCTGAACCAGGACTCCGCCCAGGCCCTGGCCAGCCTGGACAACCTCCGCGGCATCACCGCCAGCGTCCTCCTCCCCGGCCACGGCGACCCCTGGACCCAGGGCGTCCCCGAAGCCCTCCACCGAGCCAAAGCCGCCGGCCGCTCCTGACACTTCCGCCGCTCGCGCCGTTAAGGTATGCGATTGCCGGTGCGGGTGCCATGATGGCGGCCGTGGATGACATCGACGCGCGGATCGTCGCGGCACTGATCAGGGACGCCCGGTCCAGCTACGCGGTGATCGGCAACGAGGTGGGCCTGTCGGCGCCTGCCGTGAAGAGAAGAGTGGACCGGCTGCTGTCGGCGGGCGCGATTACCGGGTTCTCCGCCCGGGTGGATCCCGCGGCGATGGGCTGGACCACCGAGGCATATGTCGAGCTGTTCTGCGGCGGGCGTACCTCCCCTGACGAGATCGCCGCGGCGGTCCGGCGCTACCCGGAGGTGACCGACGCGTGCACCGTTACCGGCGAGGCGGACGCGCTGGTGCATATCCGGGCCGCTGACGTGCGGCATTTCGAGGACGTGATGGAGCGGATCAGGGCCGAGCCCTTCGTCATCAGAACGCGCAGTGTAATTGTCCTATCACGCTTGGTGGACCGTGATTTGGCGCCCATCCAGTGATTTAGCAGGTCGGGGGATCGCTGACCAGCTAAAGTCGGGTTCATGTCTGAGCACGAGCAGCAGGACCCGAGCGGCAACACCGGGCGCTTCCGGGCATTTGTCGAGCAAGCCCAGGCGGAGGACATCCCTAAGCCGGCCGTATCGCGTGGCATGCTGATCGGCGGCATCGTCGTGCTGGCGATCATCGTCATCGTGATCCTGGCGGTCGCGCTCTAGGCAGGTCAGGCCATAGGGTCGCTACAAATCGCACCATCGTCGTCACTATCTGTGCGTTATTATGGCGCACCATGGCGACCACTGAGCTGAGAGAACTACGAGCCCGTGTAGCAAGCGGGGCTCATGGCCGCGAACCGCTCGCGCTGCTGAGGCGGCGGCCCTGGGCATGGCCGGCTGGGTTCGTGATCGGCGGCGTGGTCCTGTTCGCCGCTTACCTCAAGCTGACACAGTCGAACCCGGTCAACTCGGACTGGGCGTCAAACGCGCTGCAGGCCTGGGACATGCTGCACGGCAACCCGCTGCTGCGTGGCTGGACGGTGACGGATGTCTCGTTCTATACCACTGAGCTGCCCGAGTACATGCTGGTGGAGCTGGTCCGCGGGCTGAATACCAGCGCGGCCCACATCGCCGCCGCGCTGACCTACACGCTTGTGGTAATCGGCGCCGCGCTCCTGGCCAAGGGGCGGGCCGGCGGCCGGGAAGGCGTGGCCAGGGCCCTGATGGCTGCCGGGATCATGCTCGCGCCCACCATCGGCCCGCTGGCCAGCACGCCCACGCTGCTCGCGGATCCAGATCACACGGGGACGCAGGTTCCGCTGCTGGCCATCTGGCTCATCCTGGATCGGGCACGGCCGCGCTGGTGGGTCCCGGTGCTGGTAGCCGTGCTGCTGGCGCAGACGCAGGTCGCTGATCCGCTCGTGGCGTATGAGGGTGTGCTGCCGATCCTCGTCGTGTGTGCGATCCGGGTATACCGGCAGCGTGGCGCGCGCCCCAGGGAGGCCTGGCGGGCGTGCTGGTTCGAGATGTCGCTAGCGGCGGGGGCCGCCATGTCGGTCGCGGTGGCGGACATCGTCATGCGGCTGATCCGGGAGGCGGGTGGCTTCGCTGCCTGGCCGACGGATACGACCTTCTCGGTTGTCAGTTCCGTTGGCGCACAGGCATGGGTCACCGTCGAGTGCGTCCTGAACATGTTCGGTGCTGACTTCTCCGGCATGCAGCTTGGCCCCGCCGCGGCGGTCCGGCTGGTGCACCTGGCAGGGCTCGCGCTGGCTTTGTGGGCCGTCGCCCGGGCGCTGCGCCACTTCGCCTCGGGTGAGCTCGTCGTGCAGGTCCTGGTGATGGCTGCCGTCGCGCTCCTGGTCGCGATCTCGATCAGCGGGGCTCCCTCCGTGGCGAACGGCACGCACGAGATCGTGGGCCTGCTGCCGATAGGAGCGGTACTGGCAGGCCGGCTGCTGACCGGCCAGCTCATCCGTGACCGTCATCTGGCGGTGCTAGGGGTGCTGCTTGCCTGCAATGCTGGGCTCCTCGGCCATGACATCGTGCAGTCGCCCCCAGCGAACGCAAATAGCGTGCTGGCGGTCTGGCTGGGGGATCACCACCTCGACTACGGGCTGGCGACATACTGGTCTGCCAGCAGCGTGACCCTTGACAGTGGCGGCCTGGTCCAGGTCCGGCCGGTCAACAGGCCGCTTCAGGCCGACAGCCGGATAGACGCGGTCCAGTGGGAGTCCAAGCCGTCCTGGTACGACCCCGGGCTGTATGACGCCCGCTTTCTCATCGTGCCCAGCACGGTAGCGGGCTGCTCGTTCGGCACGCACGACCAGTGGCTTGCCACGGTCCACAGGCTGTTCGGGGCGCCGGCGGCGTCGTACCGGGTTGCTAACGTCCTCGTCCTGGTATGGCACAAGAACCTGCTGCCCCTCATCTCCAAGCCGGTCGGCAGTGCCTGCTGAGGGACGTACCAGTGGTTGCCGCCTGGCGGTAGTCTGCTGGTCGCACGCTAGTGCCATGCTGTACCAATGACGACCCAGACCGAGGCCGCGCCCGCGACGGGGGACCACGAGCGCGAGCGGCTGACCGCCATGCAGGGCCTGGCGGCCCTATCCCTCGATGCCCTGTCCTCGGTCGCCTACGGCCCCGAGGCGATCCTGGTCGTCCTGGTCGCGGCCGGCTCAGCGGGGCTCGGCTACACGCTGCCGATAACCGGCGCGATAATCGTGCTGCTGTCGGCGCTGGTGGTCTCCTACCGCCAGGTCATCGCCGCGTTCCCCAACGGCGGCGGCGCCTACGCCGTGTCCAAGGCCCACCTGGGCCGTACCCCCAGCCTGGTAGCCGCCGCCTCCCTCATAGTCGACTATGTCCTGAACGCCGCGGTCGGTATCTCCGCGGGCATCGCCGCAGTCACGTCCGCCTTCCCGTCCCTGTACGGCGCGACCACCTGGCTCTGCCTGGGCGCCCTGGTGCTGATCACCGGCCTGAACCTGTGGGGCATCTCCGAATCCGCCAAGGTATTCACCGTCCCCACGGTGGCATTCATCGCCGCGATGGCGGCCGTCATTATCGCGGGCATCTTCCGCGCCAGCCCCGCCGTCGTCCTCGATCACCACGTGGGCGCGTCCACCGAGGCGGTAGGCGTCCTGCTCATCCTGAAGGCATTCGCCTCCGGCTGCTCCGCGCTGACCGGCGTCGAGGCCATCGCCAACGCCGTGCCGCAGTTCCGCAAGCCTCGCGAGCGCCGCGCCCAGCACACCGAGGTCTGGCTTGGTGTCCTGCTCGGCAGCATGCTCATCGGCCTGGGCTACCTGATCCACAAGTTCGACGTGGTGCCGCACTCGTCCACCACGGTGCTCGCCCAGCTCACCGAGGCATCACTCGGCCATAATGTCATTTTCTACGCGATCCAGCTGATCACCATGGTGCTGCTCGCGCTGGCCGCGAACACGTCCTTCGCTGGCCTGCCGGTCCTTGCCTCGATCCTGGCCAGGGACAACTTCCTGCCGCACATGTTCGCCCTCCGCGCGGACCGCCAGGTGCACCGCTACGGCGTCGTCGTCCTCGCCGTCCTGGCCGCCGCCCTGCTGGTCGCCGCCAAGGGCAACACCCAAGCGCTGGTCCCGCTCTTCGCCGTGGGGGTCTTCGTAGGATTCACCCTCTCCCAGCTGGGCATGGTGCGGCACTGGCTATCAGGACGACCCCAGGGGTTCGTTCTTAAAGTAGTGATCAACGGAACCGGGGCCGTCCTTACCGCGGCGACCACGGTCATCGAGCTGATCAGCAAGTTCACCGAAGGCGCCTGGCTCATCGTCCTGGTCATCCCCGGTCTGGTGCTGCTGTTCAACCTGGTCCACAGGAGCTACGACCGCATCGGCGCGCTGCTCGAGATCGGCCAGGTGCCGGAACAGCCGTCGAAGCGAGCATCGCTGGTCGTAGTCCCGGTCGGCGGGCTGTCCCGGCTGACCGTCGAGGGCCTGTCCGCCGCCATGTCGCTCGGCGATGAGGTGATCGCGGTAACCGTCTGCTATGCCGACCCGGATGACGTGGCGGCCGACGTGTCGTTCCGCGACGAGTGGACGCAGTGGCATCCCGACGTGGAGCTCGTCACCCTTCGCAGCACGCATCGCTCGCTGGCGAAACCCGTCGTGGATTACCTGTGCGAGATCGAGCGGACCGACTCCTACCACCGGCTCGTGGTGCTGATCCCCGAGGTCCAGCCGGCGAATCCCTGGCAATGGGTGCTGCACAACCAGCGCGGCGTCATCCTGGACCGGGCGATCCGTCACGGCACCGGCAACGTCGTGCTGTGCCGGCTCCGGTTCCGCCTGGACCAGGTCGTCAGGCCCGCCCTCCCGCCAGCCAAAGAAACCGGCGTCTAACCCGGCCCCGACCGCCTGTGCCGTCGCCCCTGCCACACCCGGCGCGAGGCCCGCTAGTAGCCTCTCCAGCTAGCCAGGTCCTCTTCCGCGCGTGCTAAATTGCGCAATCGAGCCCGCTAGAGCGGGTCGGTTGCGCAATCGACACGTATTCTGGCCAGCGTCCCGTCTGCGGGGTGGCAGGATTGGGCCCATGATCGTTGACCTGCCGGTGGCTGTGGTGACAGGCGGAAACCGCGGGATCGGCCGCGAGGTCTGCCGTCAGCTTGCCCTCCTTGGTTTCATCGTCGTGCTCGGCTCCCGTGACCTGCGTAAGGGGGAGCTGACGGCGAAGGAACTCGACCCAGAAAACGCGCGGATCTTCGCCTGCCAGCTAGAGGTGGACAACTCGCTGAGCGTCGCGGCGATGACGGAGTGGGTCAGGGAGAGATTCGGCCGGGCCGACGTGCTGGTCAACAACGCATCGACGCCGTACGACCGGTGGGTGACCGTGGGCAGCGCGGACCTGGGCGCGGTCGCCGAGGCGATCGACGTGAACCTGTTCGGCCCGTGGCGGGTCGTGCAGGCGCTGCTGCCGCTGCTGCGGTCCAGCGGACGGCCGCGGATCGTGAACGTGAGCAGCGAGGACGCGTCAATCGCCGCGATGACCGGGGGAGCCCCCGCGTTCAGCATCTCCAAGGCCAGCCTCAACGCGCTGACCCGGCAGCTAGCCGCCGAGCTGGGCAGGGACGGCATCCTGGTCAACTCCGTCTGCCCAGGTCAGCCCGCCGATGCGGCCCACCCCAACGGCCGCACCCTGGCGCAGGCTGCCGCCAGCATCATCTGGGCGATCACGCTCCCGAACGGCGGCCCCACCGGCACCTTCACCCGCGACGGCCAGCCCTTCCCCTGGTAAGCGGCTTACTCCTCCGCGCTGGGCTGGTAGCGGTAGCCCATGCCGGGTTCGGTGATGAGCCACCGCGGCCGGGCGGGATCGGGTTCGAGCTTGCGGCGCAGCTGTGCCATGTACAGCCGCAGGTTCCCGGTGGCGTCGGCGTAGCCGGGTCCCCATACGTCGGTGAGCAGCTGGTTCCGGCTGAGCAGCTTTCCCGGGTTGCGCAGCAGCACCTCGAGCAGGTGCCATTCGGTGGGCGTGAGCCGCACATCCTCAGGAGCAGCAACAGCCTCAGGAGCAGCCCCAGTACCAGTCGGCACTGCGTGCGTAACCCGCTTCGCGGCCAGGTCCACCACCAGATCCCCGAGTCGTATCCGCGGCTGCTCCTCTGACCCGGACCCGGTCCGCCGCGAGGCCGCGCGCATCCGCGCCATCAGCTCCTCGACCCCGAAAGGCTTCGTGATGTAGTCATCCGCGCCAGCGTCGAGTGCCTCGACCTTGTCGGTGCTGTCGGCCCGCCCGGACAGCACGATGATGGGCGCGTTCGTCCACCCGCGCAGCCCCTGGATGACCTCGACGCCATCCAGGTCGGGTAGCCCGAGGTCCAGGATGACCAGGTCCGGCGGGTAGCGCCCGGCGATCTCCAGTGCCTCGGTGCCGGTGGCCGCGACGTGCACGTCGTAGTCCCGCACCCGCAGGTTGATCCGCAGCGCCCGCAGGATCTGCGGCTCATCGTCGACAACGAGTACCCGCGTCATGAAGCTCCCCCGATGGCCGCGTCGTCCCGCCCGGGTTCATACCCGTATTCCTCGGGTGACACCACGGGCACCGATACTGTCATGGTCAGCCCGCCGCCCGGCGTTTCCTCGGCGGACAGCTCCCCGCCCATCGCCTCGGTGAGCCCGCGGGACAGGGCGAGCCCGAGCCCCACGCCAGTGGTGTTGTCGGTGTCACCGAGCCGCTGGAACGGGACGAACATCCGGTCCCGGTCCGACTCGGGTATTCCCGGCCCCCGGTCGACAACCCGCAGCTCGACCCGGTCCCCGAGCGAGCTGGCGGTGAGTAGCGGCGGCCGCCCGTCAGGGGAATAACGCAGCGCGTTTTCCGTCAGGTTAACGATGACGCGTTCCAGGATGGCCGGGTCGACGCTGATCTCCGGCAGCGAGTCGGGGATGTCGACAACGATCCCGCGCGCGGCGGGCTCCAGGTTGTCCAGCGCCCGTGCCACGATCTCGTCCAGTCCGACCGGCCGGGGGAAAAGCGACAGCGCCCCGGCCTGCAGCCGGCTCATGTCCAGCAGGTTCTCCACCAGGTGGGTCAGCCGGTCCAGCGACTCGTCGGCGGTGGCGAGCAGCTCCTCCTGGTCCGACTTGTCCCAGTTCACATCGGGGGACCGCAGGCTGGTGACGGCGGCCTTGGCGGACGCGAGCGGCGTGCGCAGGTCGTGGCTGACCGCGGCGAGCAGTGCGGTCCGCATCCTGTCCGCGGCGGCGATTGGCTTGGCGGCCTCGGCCTGGGCCGCGAGCCGCTGCTGGTCAAGCGCGACTGCGGCGTACGCGGCGAACGCGCCGAGCACGCGCCGGTCCGCGGCGGGCAGCGGCCTGCCGCGCAGCGCGAGGGTCAGCGTGTCGGCAACCGGTATCTCGACCTCGGCCTCTTCCGGCCGGGTCACCGGGCAGTCCCCGCAGCTGGCCACGGGTCGCCATGCACCCGCCCCCGTGCGCAGCCGCCCCGTAGCGCCCGTAGCGTCCGACACGCTCTCGAGCAACGTGACCGAGTCCATCCCGAACGCTTCCCTGATCCGGTCAAGCAACGCGGTAAGCCCCTGCTGCCCGCGCAGCACGCTGCCCGCGGTGGTGGCGAGCAGCTCCGATTCGGCATTGGCCCTGGCGGCCTGCTTGGTCTGCCGCGCCGCAGTGTCGACAACCCAGCCGACCAGCAGTGCGACAGCGACGAACACGCCGAGCGCCAGCGCGTTGTTAGCCTGCGAGATGGTCAGCCGGTGGATCGGCGGAATGAAGTAATAGTTCAGCAGCAGCGATCCGAGAATAGCCGCGAGCAGCGCAGGGAAAAACCCGCCGACCAGCGCGATCAGGATGACCCAGATCAGGAACACCAGCACGTCGCTCGTCAGGTTCAGCCCGCCGCGCATGGAAGCCAGCACGAACGTGAGCAGCGGAGCCAGCGCCGCGACGAGCAGGTACCCGGCGAGCTGCCGCCGGGGGGTGATCCCGCCGCGATGCCTGGGCAGCCCGCGGCCGCGCCCCATCTCGGAGTGGGTGACGATGTGGACGTCGATGTCGCCGGAGCCGCGGATGGTCCGCGACCCGATGCCGGGTCCGGTGAGCATGGCGGTCAGCCAGGACCGCCGGCTCGCGCCGAGCACCAGCTGGGTGGCGTTCTCCGCGCGCGCGAAGGTGAGCAGGGCCTCGGAGATGTTGTCCCCGATGACCTGGTGGTAGGTGCCGCCGACGGATTCGGCCAGCCGCCGCTGGCTGGCGAGCGCGGCCGGGTTGGCGCCGGTGAGGCCGTCGGACTTGGTGACGTGCACGGCGAGCAGGTCCCCGCCGGAAGAGCGGGCGGCGATCCTCGCGGCACGCCGGATCAGGGTCTTGCCCTCCGGGCCGCCGGTCAGGGCGACGACGACGCGCTCGCGGGCTTCCCATGCGCCCTTGATCTTGTGCTCGTTGCGGTATCGCTGCAGGCCTTCGTCAACCTTGTCGGCCAGCCAGAGCAGGGCCAGCTCGCGCAGCGCCGACAGGTTCCCGGCCCGGAAGTAGTTGGTAAGGGCGGCGTCGATCTTCTCCGGCGGGTAGATGTTGCCGTGTGCCATCCGGCGGCGCAGGGCCTCCGGCGTCATGTCGACCATCTCGACCTGGTCGGCGGCCCGCACGATGGCGTCAGGCACCGTCTCCCGCTGTGGCACGCCGGTGATCTTCTCGACCACGTCGTTGAGCGATTCCAGGTGCTGGATGTTGACGGCGGAGATGACGTCGATCCCCGCGTCGAGCAGTTCCTCGACGTCCTGCCAGCGCTTCTCGTTCCGCGAGCCGGGCACGTTGGTGTGCGCGAACTCGTCGACTAGCGCGATTTCCGGCCGCCGCGCGAGCACGGCGTCCAGGTCCATCTCCTCGAAGGCGGCGCCGCGGTACTCGACCGTGTGCCGCGGGATCATCTCCAGCCCGTCGAGCAGCGCGGCGGTCTGCGGCCGCCCGTGTGACTCGGCGAACGCCACCACCACATCGGCGCCACGTTCGATCCGGCGCTGACCCTCGCTCAGCATAGCAAACGTCTTACCGACGCCCGCCGCGGAGCCTAGGTAAATCCGCAGATGCCCGCGCCCCGGCCGCCCCTTGGAATCCTGGCTACGGCCACCGTTGTCAGCCATACCTGGCTCAGATCCTTCTTACGTAACCGATGGCAGCCAACGACTGCCCATCCCTAGTCAAGCACAGCACAGCCTCGAGGAATTCCGCACGTCAAGGCGACCCGCTGAACTCTGCCGTAACCCCGCTGCCGTAAGCCCTGCCTGCCGTAAGCCCTGCCGCGCCGCCCGGGCCTCGGCCAGGCTTATCACAGCCGCCACCCCGCCCGGCGAGGCAGGCGCCGCTGCCCAGAATCCGTGCCGCCAGAATCCGTGCCGCCAGGATCCGCACGCCCAGGCGCCCCGCGCCCAGGAGACGGCGATCCCGCCCGCCGCAGCACCCAGCAGCACGCCGAGGGCCCGCAGGCCCGCCACCCCGTGCCAGGCCAGATGCGCGTGCCGCCCCACAAAGAACCCGTCATAGAACAGCCACCCCAGCGCCCCGACGCCGAGCGAGGCAGGCCACGACATGCGCATCGCGACGATCAGCACCGCAAGCCCCAGCACGCCCAGCGCCACCACGGGCCGCCGCGTCCCGCCGACCGCGATGGCTAGTCCGGTCGCCACCGCCAGCCCGCAGTACCCCACGAGCAACCCGGTCGAAACCGCCATTCTTGCCGTCATAACCCCACATTGCACCCCTGACCAGCCCCGACGGGGTAACGCAAACGGCATCCAAACACCCGCAAACGAAACCCAAACACCAAAAACCACTATCAGAACGTCCCATGGTTCCCGGCCCATGGCCAGTGGCGCTACAGCGGGACAACCTGGACAGATCCCATCGACGGCGAGATAATCCAGACGCCGGGCGCGGCGGCAGGCACCGTGCTGTATATCGACACCAGTGATCCCTGAAACTATATGGTCAGCAGCAGCTAGCGCATATTCCATCCCCGGAATGGGAAAGACCTGGCATCAAGGCCCGGGTATGCGGGCGGATGACGGGGGACATTTCGATGACAACGCTCATTACCATGCAGGACGGTACCGAGATGGCGCTGGACGAGCACTTGGGCAATGACCATCGCAAGGGCACGCGCGGATTCACCGAGGACTTCCTCGAGCGGATGCATGTCCAGCTGCACGACCACAAGCACGAGGCGCCGGAACACGCGCACGCCGAGCTCATCCCGGAGCAGCGGCAGCCAGAAGCCTGACCGCACCCCGAGCGCGCCGCTCGCGAAAGGCTGTGAGAAAGGGCCGCATTCAACGGTTCAGCAATACAAGCCAGCCGCGCGGCCGGCTGACACCGGGACGGTACCTCTCAAGCCCTGGGCATTACGGAGTCCGCGCAGTCCGTACTGGTAGGTCACCCGACCCGGGCGTCGCACCCGCACCGAAAAAGCCGCATTTCAGGTACGTCCTGGCCTGTAAAGAACAGTTAAGGGCGAGCGTGGCCGGGAGAATGGTTACGGCTGATAGCGGTAGCCCATGCCTGGTTCGGTGAGCAGGTGGCGCGGGCGGGCGGGGTTGTCTTCGAGCTTGCGGCGCAGGCGGGCCATGTGGAAGCGCAGGTAGTTGGTGCGCTGCTGGAAGCCGGGGCCCCAGACGCCGCTGAGGATCTGCGCCGAGCCGACGAGCTGGCCGGGGCGCTGCACCAGCAGCTCGAGGATCCGCCACTCGGTCGGGGTGAGCCGCAAGGTCTGCGGGGTCTGCGGTGACTCAACCTCGGCCGCCTCCTCGCCAGCGCCAGCGTCGACATGAGTGACCAGGTGCGCCACCAGGTCGACGCTCCAGTGACCGATAACTACCTGCCGCGGCTGGTCGTTCGCGACGTCGCCCTCGTCGCGGCGCAGCGCGGCGCGGAGCCGGGCGAGCAGCTCCGCCATCGCGAACGGCTTGGTCACGTAGTCGTCGGCGCCGACGTCAAGCGCGCCGATCTTGTCACCAGGCGACGTCCGGCCGGACAGCACGATGATCGGTGCCCGGTACCAGCGGCGCAGCTCGACGATGACCTCGGTGCCGTCGATGTCGGGCAGGCCGAGGTCCAGGATGACTGCGTCCGGCGGCTGGCTGGCGGCCAGCGCCAGGGCTTCCCGGCCGGTCCTGGCCGTGAGCACCTCATACTGCCGGGCGCGCAAGTTGATGCGCAGCGCGCGCTGTAGCTCCGGCTGGTCTTCGACGATGAGAACCTTGGCCGGCCGGGCGGCCTCCGGATACTGCGGCCCCGTAGCGCCCGGCACTTCCCCCGGAACCCCGGTGCTTCCCGGGCCCCGCGGGGCCGGATGGGGATCGCCCATCCGGCCCCAGGAGTTAACCGCTGCTGATCTCATCCGACCAGGCCGGCCATCAGCTGCCGAGGGTGTTGTAGGCAGCCTGTCCTGGCAGCTCGGCGAGCGCGATGTTGAGCGTGAGCACGTCCACGCGCGGCTCGCCGAGGAAGCCGAGGTTCCGGCCCTGGGTGAACTTGGTTACCAGGGCTTGCACGACAGACACCGGCAGGTGCCGGGTCGTAGCGATCCGGGCGATCTGGATGGCTGCGTTCTGCGGGCTGATGTCCGGGTCGAGCCCGGATCCCGAGGCGGTCACCGCGTCCGCAGGGATCTGCGAGGCAGACACGTGGTCGAACGCCTCGATCTGCTTCTGCATGGCCTTGATGTCCGTGATCTCGGCCGGGTTGTCTGGCCCGAGGTTGGACGCGCTGGAGTACGTCGGGTCGCAGCCGTAGTTGCCCTTGGTGTTGTCGGGGTTGATCGCATCGGACGGACGTGGCTGGAACCACTGCGGCAGCGGGTTGCCCTTGGCATCCACGAACTCCTGGCAGAGCAGGCTGGAGCCCACGATCTTGCCGTTGTAGGAGACCAGCGAGCCGTTGGCCTGCTTGTGGAACGCCACCTGAGAGACGCCCAGCACGATCGCGGGGTAGATGACCCCGCAGATCACGCTGAACACGATCAAGATGCGGAGCGCGGCGAGGTGCTGCCGCACGATAACTGGAAGGCGATTCATGTCGTGATCACCGGAATCCTGGGATGTTCATGATGATGAGGTCGATGGCTTTGATCCCGATGAACGGGATGATCAGGCCGCCGACGCCGTAGATCCACAGGTTCCTGCGGAGCATGGTCTGGGCGGAGGCCGGCTTGTATCGCACGCCGCGCAGCGCAAGCGGGATCAGCGCGACGATGATCAGCGCGTTGAAGATAATCGCCGAGGTGATCGCCGACTGCGGGCTGTGCAGGTGCAGGATGTTCAGCGGTTTCAGGCTGGGGATCACGCCCTCGAACATGGCCGGGATCATGGCGAAGTACTTCGCCACGTCGTTGGTGATCGAGAAGGTGGTGAGCGCGCCGCGGGTAATGAGCAGCTGCTTGCCGATCTCGACGATCTCGATGAGCTTGGTCGGGTTGGAGTCCAGGTCCACCATGTTCCCGGCCTCCTTGGCCGCCGAGGTACCGGTGTTCATGGCCACTCCGACGTCGGCCTGGGCGAGTGCGGGGGCGTCGTTGGTGCCGTCCCCGGTCATCGCGACCAGCTTGCCGCCTTCCTGCTCCTTCTTGATCAGCGCCATCTTGTCTTCGGGCGTAGCCTCGGCGAGGAAGTCGTCCACGCCTGACTCCTCCGCGATCGCCTTGGCGGTCAGCGGGTTGTCACCGGTGATCATGACGGTCCTGATGCCCATCTTGCGCATCTCGGCGAACCGCTCGGCGATGCCTTCCTTGACGATGTCCTTGAGGTAGATCACGCCGAGCGCCCGCGCCGTGCCGTTGGCCTTTTCCGCGACGACCAGCGGGGTGCCGCCGAGCGCGGAGATCCGGTCCACGATCGGGTTCAGGTCGTCAGGGACCGCGCCGCCGTTCTCGCGGATCCAGTTCTGCACCGACGCCGAGGCGCCCTTGCGGACCTCCCGGCCATCGGCCAGGTCGATGCCGCTCATCCTGGTCTGCGCGGTGAACTCGACGAACTCCGCGCCCTGCAGTTCCCCTTCCGAGCGTTCCCGCAGGTTGAAGTCGTTCTTGGCGAGAACGACGATCGAGCGTCCTTCCGGCGTATAGTCCGCCATCGAGGACAGCTGGGCAGCATCCGCCAGCTCCTCAACGGAAGCCCCGGACACCGGGAGGAACTCGGTCGCCTGCCGGTTCCCGATGGTGATCGTGCCGGTCTTGTCCAGCAGCAGCGTGTTCACGTCGCCGGCGGCCTCCACCGCGCGGCCGGACATGGCCAGCACGTTGCGCTGGACCAGCCGGTCCATGCCCGCGATGCCGATCGCGGACAGCAGCGCGCCGATCGTGGTCGGGATCAGCGCCACCAGCAGGGCGACCAGGATCACCAGGCTCTGCCCGGCGCCGAAGTGCATCGCCATCGGCTGCAGGGTGAGCACCGCGAGCATGAAGATGATCGTCAGCGAGGCGAGCAGGATGTTCAGCGCGATCTCGTTCGGCGTCTTCTGCCGCTTTGCGCCCTCCACCAGGGCGATCATCCGGTCGATGAACGTCTCACCAGGCTTGGAGGTGATCTGCACCACGATCCGGTCGGACAGCACGGTGGTGCCGCCGGTGACCGCGGACCGGTCACCGCCGGATTCGCGGATGACGGGCGCGGACTCGCCGGTGATTGCCGACTCGTCCACCGAGGCGACACCCTCGACGACGTCACCGTCGCCAGGGACGACCTCCCCGGCCTCGACGATCACGTGGTCGCCGAGGGTAAGCGCCGTGCCGGGTACCGACTCCTCACGGAGCGACTCCGGTGCGGCACCAGCCGTCCAGTTGGTCAGCCGCCGCGCCATCGCCTCCTTCTTGGCCCGGCGCAGCGTTTCGGCCTGCGCCTTGCCGCGCCCTTCGGCCACGGCCTCGGCCATATTGGCGAAGACCACGGTCAGGAACAGCCAGACCACGATCGTCCAGTTGAAGGCGGTCGACTGCCTGACCGCGGTGTAGATACACAGCACGGCGCCGACCTCGACCACGAACATGACCGGGTTCTTGACCTGGACCCGCGGGTCCAGCTTCTTGAGCGCGTCCGGAAGGGATTTCCAGACCATCTTGGGGTCAAGCAGACCGCCGCCAATCCGGTGCGGCTGGGTGGCCGTCTGCTTGGGAGCGTCGGCGGGAGCCGGCGCGTTTCCGGTTGTCACAGCCATCAGTGCAGTCCTTCTGCGAACGGGCCCAGCGCGAGCGCGGGGAAGTAGGTCAGGCCTACGAGGATGAGGATCACGCCGACGAGCATGCCGACGAACAACGGCGTCCTGGTATCGAGCGTCCCGGCACTTCGTGGCACCGGAGCCTGTCTAGCCAGCGACCCGGCTAGGCCGAGGGCGAAGATCTCAGGCGCGAACCGGCCGAGCAGCATCACGATGCCGCCGGATACCTGGTAGAACAGCGCTCCCGAGCCAAGGCCCGCGAACGCCGATCCGTTGTTGTTGGCCATCGAGGCGTAGGCGTACACGATCTCGCTCAGGCCGTGCGGCCCCGGGTTGAAGATCGCGGCTTGCCCGGCATGGGTGCCGATCGCGATGCCGGCCGCGGTCAGGATGACCACCGGCAGGGTCAGGAAGTACAGGGCCGCGTACTTCATTTCCTGCGGGCGGATCTTCTTGCCGAGGTACTCCGGCGTGCGGCCGACCATCAGCCCGGCCACGAACACGGTGACCATGGCCAGGACCAGGATGCCGTACATGCCGGCTCCGATACCGCCGGGCGCGATCTCGCCGAGCGCGATGTCGAACAGCGCGATACCGCCGCCGAACGGTGTCAGTGAATCATGGAAACAGTTCACCGCTCCGGTGGAGGTCACCGTCGTGGACGACGCGAACAGCGAGCAGCCAGGTGTGCCGAACCTGACCTCCGTGCCTTCGGCGGCGCCGTGCGCCAGCATCGGGCCCGCGCCGCCGTGCAGCGTTTCGAACAGGCTGATGCCGCCGACGGCCGCTGCCCAGATGATCACCATGGCCGCGACGAGGGCATAGCCCTGCCTGTTGTCGCCGACCATCTTGCCGAACGTGCGTGGCGTGGCGAACGGGATCAGCAGCAGGGTGAAGATCTCGAAGATGTTCGTGAACGGGTTCGGGTTCTCGAACGGATGGGCCGAGTTGACGTTGAACCAGCCGCCGCCGTTGTTGCCCATGTTCTTGATGATTTCCTGCGAGGCAACGAGCCCGCCGGGAACCGTCTGGTGGGCGCCGGACAGCGTGGTGTACGTGGTGTAGCTGGCGAGGTTCTCGATGACGCCGCCTGCCACCAGGATCAGCGCGCCGATGACCGCCAGCGGCAGCAGCAGCCGCACGGTGCCCCGGGTCACGTCGACCCAGAAGTTGCCAAGCCGGTCGGTCCTGGACCTGGTGAAGCCGCGGATCATCGCGATCGCCACCGCCAGGCCGACCGCGGCCGACATGAACTGCTGCACCATGAGCCCGGTCACCTGGGTGAAGTAGCTCATGGTGGCTTCGCCGGCGTAGTTCTGCCAGTTGGTGTTGGTGGTGAACGAGACCGCGGTGTTCCACGCGGTGGTCGCCGGGACGTTGGCCATACCGATGGACGCGAACAGCCAGTGCTGCGTCCGCTCGATCAGGTACACCAGCAGAACGCAGACCACCGAGAACGCGAGGATGGAGCGCACGTAGGCGGTCCATCGCATATCCGCGTCCGGGTCGATGCCGGTCAGCTTGTAGATGCCGCGCTCGACGCGCCAGTGTTTCTTGTCGGTGAAGATGCGCGCCATGTAGTTGCCGAGCGGCACGTAGCAGGCCGCGAGTGCCGCGAAGAGCACCAGAAACTGCAGCCAGCCGGCGGCAGTGCTGTTCATCAGAACCTCTCAGGGAAGACGAGGGCCACGAAGAGGTAGATCGTCAAGATGACGCCACCTATCAGGCCGATCCAGTTCTCAACGCTCAAAGCGCTCAATCCCCTTCAGAATGAGAAGCAGGACGCCGAAGACGAGCAGCGTCAGTGCTACGTAACCCAGGTCCGCCACGGTGACTCCTAATACGGTGTTGCTAGAGGTTTGCTCGCGCGGCGCACACGATTGCCGCACGGCAGGTTTAAGTAAAAGGCCCGGAATCCACTGGTGAACAGGACCCTTGCGCGACTCATGCGCCAGCTATTCCGTTCCTAACGGAACCCATGCGCAGCGATCATCTTCCCGCGCTGTCTCCCTGGTGACAGGGAGCGACGCGCCGCTACTCCCGGTACGGGACGGTCTCTGGCACCCGTATGTGCCGTCGCAGTGACCAGGCGCGCAGCCCGTGGCTCATCTCGTCCATCAGTGCGGAAGGCGGCACCGCCAGTACCGGGCACCCGGCATTAGCCAGGCAGTACCGGCTCACCGACCGCCGTAGCCTGCGCGCGAGCCGCGAGCGACTACCGGTTCCGATGACCAGCAGGTCATCCGGCATGCAGGCCAGGTCGACCAGCACCGCTCCAGGTTCGCCGCGCACAACCTCGGGCAGCACTTCGATATCGCCTGGCACTCCGCCGAGTCCGGCGTCGAACGCGGCCCACAGCCGCTGCCAGGCGGCGTCCCGCCAGATCTTGCGCAGGTATGTCGAGGGATGCCGGCGTTCCGCGAGCTCGCCGCCCGGTGGTGTCCAGGCGATGACCGGCACCAGCGGGACGTCCCGCTGCCTGGCTTCGGCGGCCGCGTACCGCAGCGCCTGCAGGCTCCCAGGTGTTCCATGCACGCCAACGAGAATCCGACGCACCCCGGGCACGACAAATCGCCTCCTGTTACATATCCGCATTGTTCGCTTACCCATCCATATAACCCCAGCGGACGGGCCATGCGGCAGTCCCCAACGCCCTCCTAACGCCACCCAGGCTCTTTCATGCGAAATCCAAGCGCGCTGACGCCCGCCACGTCCTCCGGCCCCCGCGCACCCCCGTGCCCCGCGATCCCGCCCTGGGCACGGCGGTATGGGTCCTCGGTTCCCTTGCTCTGCTTCCCGGGAGGAAGCACTTTTCCGGAATGTCGCTTCCCTGGAGGAAGCAGAGCAAGGGAACCCGGGACTCTGCCCGCGCCCGCGCCCGCCCCCGCCCCCGTCCCCGCGCCCGCCCCCGTCCCCGCGCCCGTCCCCGCCGTGGGCTTCTGCCGCCCCTCGCGGACACCTTCGCCAGGGAAAACTATGGGAGGTAGGCGGTGACGTGGAGCACCGTGGTGCCGGTGATGCGGTACGCGTGCCACTTCCGCGCATACGCGGGCGGCCGCTCACCATCGGGGACGAGCACCACCGGCCGTCCGGCTGACCCGGTGGACGCGCATCCCGCGTACCAGGCGATGGGGATGTACTGCACCCCGCTCACCAGGCACGGTGGCCGCACACCGAGCGAATCAAGCCGCGAGACGATCACCGTGTAGTCGTCATGGAACGCGATCGTCCCGCCCGCCTCGTGGTCGAGCACCAGATGCTGCGACACCACCTGCAGCACCAGGAGGCATCCCACCAGCGCCGCCAGCGGGGGCCGCAGTGATTGCCGGACGGGGGACCCGGTGATAAGCCAGGCCAGCCCGTCCGCCACCGGGATCGCGAGCACCGCGTACGCGGGCAGGAGGAACCGCGGCGCCGAGTAGTTGATCATGAACAGGTACTGTGCCGCCAGGCAGAATCCGCATACCGCGCACAGCGCTCCCGGACCAGGACCAAAAACCGATACGGCTCGCGCGAAAATCACGCCGAGCGCCACCAGCACCGGCAGCGCCAGCCACCACAGGTCCAGTTCGGGCTGCCGGTACCCGACCGTGCACGGCCGGCACAGCGTCGGCCCGTTCAGCGCCTTCAGCTCGTCGAGCAGGGCAAAATGCATCCCGAACCCGCCCTGCTCCGCTGCCGCCCCATTCAGCCGTGCCCCCACCGACCCGAACCGCACAATCGCCTCAACGACCCATTCAAGACCGCCCGCGACAAGCCCGCCCACCACGGCAGCAGCAAGACGCCACAGCCGCCGCACAAACTGGGCCCGCCACACGAGCAGCGACAGCACCAGCGGTACTGACAGATAGACCGCGTCTCCTGGCCGCACCAGTGTCACGCCGGCTATGCACCCCAGCACCCCGGCAAGCGAGCCCCACCCGCCGTCCGCGTATGCGTATCGTGCGAAGAACCCCACCGCCGCCAGCGCGCCGAGCGCCGACCACATGTCCGGCATGGCCTGAGGCCCGTAATACTGTGCCACCCACAGCCCGCCGAAGGCCACGCCGGCCAGCCCGAGCACCCATCCCGCCCGCAACGGCCGCCACACCAGCAGTGCCAGCACCAGGAATATGCCAGCAAGAACAGACAGGTAAATGCGCAACGCCACCACGGAGCTGGTAACGAACGCCACGGGTGCCACTATCAGCGGCACCCCGCGGGCCCGCGGCGGGTCGAACCACGCGGCCGGCGCGTGCCGGCTGACCTGGCTGACGTAGACGACCTCGTCCCAGCTCAGGCCCATCCGCGGCGAGACAAAGGCCAGCTCGGCCGCCGTGAACGCCGCGCCCGCCAGGACCGGCCACCAGAAGCTGTCTCGCTCGGGGAGCCTCATTCCGGGTCTCTGACCCCCAGCTCGTCCAGCCGGGCAAGCATCCCCGCCGGGTCCGCGTACACCCGGTACGCCCCGGCCCGCTCGAGTTCCTCCCGCCCGTAGCCGCCGGACATCAGCCCGACCCCGAGCGCCCCGGCGCGCCGCGCCGCGAGCAGGTCCCACACGCTGTCCCCGACGACCATCGCGTGCCGCGGGTCGATCCGCAGCAGCGCCGCCGCGGCGAGAAACAGGTCCGGGTCCGGCTTAGCGTGCCGCACCATGTCGCGGGTCACCATCGGCGTGTCGTCCGGCAGCCCGAGCAGCGTCAGCGCGGACCGTGCGGTCGCCGCGTATCCGCTGGTAGCGATCGCCCAGGGCACGCCCGCGTCGGTCAGCGCGGCCAGCAGTTGCCTGGCACCTGGCAGTGGCTGCACCGTATTCACCTGTGCACGGTACTGCGCCTGGTGCGCCTGCTGGAGCTGCTCGAGCTCCGCCGCGGACAGCGTCCGCCCGGTCTCGCGCAGCAGCGCCGACACCATCATCCCGCCGCTCATCCCGATCCGCCGGTGGATACGCCACACCGACAGGTCGATCCCGATGTCCGCCAGCGCCGCCCGCCACGCAATAACGTGCTGGTAGACGCTATCGATCAGCGTCCCGTCAAGATCAAACAGAAAGGCGGGCGCCGACGACTCAACGTACTCAATCATCAACCTCTTATATCAGAACGGCCTGTTGAGCCCGCCAGTGCCAGCCAGCCGCTGTGGCTTTTGGGGTGCTTCTGTGGGCTGGCATCATGGTGGGCATGAAGAAGAGTGGCATCGGGTCCTTTGTGGCGCTTGGCGACAGCTTCACCGAGGGACTCAATGACTACGGCCCGGATGGTGGGGCCCTCATCGGGTGGGCCGACCGGCTGGCTGATGTTCTGTCCGCGCGGGCAGCGGGGTTCCTGTACGCGAACCTGGCCGTCCGCGGCAAGCTGCTGCGCGATGTGCTGGACGAGCAGGTCGCCCCGGCGATCGCCATGTCGCCCGATCTCGTGAGCGTCGCCGCTGGCGGCAACGACATCCTGCGCGGTACCGATGTGGACAAGCTGGCCGAGCTCTTCGAATCCGGCGTTGCCCGGCTGCAGGCGGCGGGCTGCCGGGTGATGATCTTCACCGGGTTCGATCCCCGGGCGTTCCCGGTGATCCGGCTGCTGCGCGGCAGGATCGCCGCCTACGACATGCACCTGCGCGCGATCGCTGACGAACGCGGCTGCGACCTAGTCGACCTGTGGTCGATGCGGGTGCTCCGCGATCCGCGGGCGTGGAGCGGCGACCGGCTGCACCTCACCGGGGACAGCCACCGCCGGGTCGCGCTGCGGGCCTGCGAGGTGCTGGGACTGCCGGCTGAGGATGACTGGCGCGCCCCGCTGCCAGGCAACGGCAGCGGCCCGCTTCCCGGTCGCCTCGCCGCCCGCCGCGAGGACGTCCGCTGGGCACGAGAGCATGCGATGCCGTGGGTCCGCCGCCGTGTCCGCGGCACCTCCAGTGGTGACAACCTCCTGCCTAAGCGGCCCGAGCTGCAGCCGGTGTCAGCCGACCAGATCGGCTAGCGCCGATCCCAGGTGGGTCAGGGCACCGGCGATCCACGGCAGGGCACAGGGGCCTGCGCGGCCAGCCGCAACGGCGCCTGCGCAGGTAACGGTAACGGCAGCGGCCTCCAGCGCGGCTTCGCGCTCGGCTTCGGTGTCGCCGTAGAGCAGGCCGGTCGCCACGCGCAGCCGGAGCTTCCCCGCGTCCTCGCCGAAGGCGCTGGCAGGCAGCACCCCGACCCCGTGCCTGCGCAGCAGCAGCTGGGCCAGCCCCTCGTCGGTCGTGATGCCGTGCCTGGCACGCAGCACCCCGGCCAGCGGACCGAAGTCCGGATACACATAGAACGCCGCGGCGGGCGGGGCGACGGCCGCACCGGCCCGGCGGAAGACGCCGGCGACCGCCCGGGCGACGCAGGCGTGCAGCTGGCGGCTGCGGGCGACGTGCTCGGTCAGCTCGGGCGGTTCGGTGAAGGCGAACGCGGCGGCCTGCTGCACCGGGCTAGCGGGCGCCGACCAGATCTCGCTGCCGATCGCCAGCACCCGGTCGGTCAGCTCCCGGCCAAGCGCGGACGCGGGGAACCGCGCCACGCCGATCCGCCAGCCACCCAGGGCGAGGCTCTTGCTAAGGCCTGTGGTTACCACGGTTCGTTCTGAATAGAGATCTTCGAACTGGGGCGCATCGCCGTATATCAGGTCCCGGTAAATCTCGTCCGCGATGATCACCAGGCCGTGCCGCTCGGCCACCGCGCAGAGGGCGCTGACCGCGGCCGGGGTCGCGAGGGCACCGGTGGGGTTGTCGGGCAGCGTGATGATGACGGCGCGGACGGGGCGGGGGGAGCGGGTGACCGCAGCGGACAGCGCCGCCGCGTCCGGGACTCCGGCCGAGCCCGGCACCAGCACTGCGTCGTAGCCGGCCAGGCCCGCTTGCGCGGCGTAGCTGACCCAGCTCGGCCGGGTCATGGCTATGTCACCGCCGATGGCCATCACCAGGGCGTACAGCAGTGCCTTGCTGCCAGGGCCGCAGACGACCGACGAAGGCGCTGTCGGCATGTTCCGCCGGTCCCAGTAGCCGGCCGCGGCCTCGCGGAGTTCGGGGATGCCGGCGACCGGGCCGTAGGAGTTGCGGCCGGCCGCCTTGACCAGCGACTCGCACAGCGCGGGGTGCACGTCGAGGCCGGCTTCGCCGAATGCCATCGGCAGCGCGGGCTCGCCCCGGCGCTGGCGCATGGTCATGATGTCGTTAGCGGCAAGTGTGGCGGAAACGGTTACCCGGGGTGCTGGCCCCAGTGGAAGAAGCTCGGAAACACATACTGGCGCCAAGGGGGCTCGTTCTCCTGTCAACGATGAATTCTGGTGGTTTTAAGCCCAACGTGTTCAAGTTTGCGTGCGATATACCATCAGAACAAGCGGTGATATCTGTGGCCGAGCGTAAGGTTTACTTATGCTCGACTTGCATCGGCTTCGCTTCTTGCACGAATTCGCTACTCGCGGCAGCATCGCGAAGGCTGCCGCGGCGCTCGGCTACACACCGTCGGCCGTGTCGCAGCAACTCGCCACGCTGGAACGCGAGGTCGGTGCGGCACTGCTTGACCGCACGGCGCGACGGGCGGAGCTGACCGATGCGGGGCGGCGGCTGGCCGCTCACGCGGAGCGGATCCTGGCCATGGTGGAGGAGGCGGAGGCGGATCTGTCCGCCCGGGCCACCGAGCCGGCCGGGCGGATCGGGGCGACCGCGATCGCATCCGCGGCGGTCGCGTTCGCGCCGGCGCTGGCCCGCAGCCTGCGCGCGCATCCTCGGCTCACCCTGGTGCTGCGGCAGACGCAAGGGCGGGAAGGACTGCGGCAGGTGCGCTCGGGCGCGGTTGACGTGGCGATCGTGGACGACTGGACCGGCCGCCTCACCGAGGACCTGGATTCCTCGATCCTCACCAGCTACCACCTGATCAGGGACGAGCTGGTGCTGTGCGTGCCGCGGGCGCACCAGGCGGCGACCGGGCC
>Ga0209530_1000109_pt1 | contig 71099 bp, 61 predicted proteins | sample BlaSpr_A8_Ref_O1_FD_187987 | JGI IMG/M metagenome (GOLD analysis project Ga0209530, IMG submission 187987) | Forest soil microbial communities from Thunder Bay, Ontario, Canada - Black Spruce, Ontario site 2_A8_Ref_O1 (SPAdes) (version 2) | ecosystem: Environmental > Terrestrial > Soil > Boreal...
GGCAGTCTGTGACGTTTAACTCCGAGCAGAACATGCGTCGTTACCTTCGCATGCATCGGAGATACTAGCCGTCCAAACCAGGCAATTGACGGCGCGAGGTCTTTCACCTCGCTAGACTCGCAGCCTTGTCGGCTGCTCCCCCTTGCGCTTCGCTATGACTTCACCTCCATCAGGTTGTCAAAGGGACTTTCACCCTCAAGCCGTCGAACATGCTCGGCACACCAAAAAAAAGACCGCGTCTGCACGCGGTCTCAAATTAAAAGTTGGAACAGAAACTACCCGAGCGGTGTCCCTAGTGTTGCGGAGGGTTGCTCGCGGGTGCAGCCGGCTTCGTTGTTGCCGGCTTTGCTACAGGCTTGACAGGCGTGCTACCCGCGGCTGGCGGTGGCACACCAGATTGCGTGTTGTAGGCTTCAACGATCGGCTGCGTGATGTCGACGGCCGGTCCGTACCAGATCACGGGACCGCGCGGCCACTGTTGGGATGTATCGAGGATCATCCCATAACCGTTATTGGTCGAGTACTGCACGATGAGCGGAGCCATCTTGGTGAGGATTTTGTTTCCGATTTCGCCTTGCTGGTTCTGGTAATCCTCTTGCGCGTCCTGGGTAGCGCGATCCAGGCTCTTTTTCTTGGTCTCAATCTGCTTTACCAGTTTGTCGCGTGATTCCTCATTCAGCTTGTCTGATTGTGCATTGAGCTGCTTCTGAAGGCTGTCGATCTCATCACCTAGGCCCTTCAGTTCGTTTTGTTTGGGTTCGAATTTCTTGACCAGCGCGTCGTACTCGCGTCGTCCTTCATTGGAGGTGAAAATCGCCTGTTCGATGTTGATGGTACCGACTTTTGTACCGGTAGCCTTGGCCGCCGCTGCTGCTGCAGCGGAGGGAGAGTCCGGCGCGGCGGCGGCAGGAGAACCGGCAGCCGGCGCGGCTTGGGCCAGAGCGAGGAGGGAGAAAGCGAACACTACGGCCAGGACGCGCGCAGCCCTGTGAACTATTAACTTGCGAGTCATCAACTTGCTTATCATCGGATCCTTTTGAACTCCTTCAGATTTTTCGGAAATGCTGGAAGCTTCCAGTTCGCTGGGCTCAACGAGAAACGGATCGCAACCCGAGCCTATCAGTCATCAAACCTGAGACTTGAAACCGGCGCAGCGAGCACGCAAAACGCGTAAGCCGCCCGGCTCTCTTCACGCCGAAACCGCAAGCGTGGGATCAGGGTGTGGACGCTCTGCATTATACGGAGTGTACCGGAACAGCGTCAAACCAATCCGCGCCGCCCTAGCTGGTTCGATGCGGCCCGACGATCAAACGTTCGTCGCGACAGTGGACTCAATTTAACCTTTGCAGGAACCTGATAAGGTTGTCGACATCCACTTCCCGTAAACGCTGATCAAACGCAGGCATCGTGCCCCGGCCTTCGATGATTGTCGTCCGGATTTGCGCGGCGGTCAGCGGAGCGCCGCTCGGCAGCACCCTTCGACGAAACAGTCCGTGCAGGTTCGGCGGTTGCTTGAGCAAGTCCGGGTGCAGAGTCTCGTGACACTCGGCGCAATTGTTTTCGTAAAGCCACTCTCCTTCCAGTGCGGCATTGCTGGCTTGGGCGTTCGTCTGGGCGCTCGCTTGAGTATTCGGCCCCGCACTGCCCGCCTGCTTTTTGTTGCAAGCCGGCAACATGACCAAAACCAAGACACCGGCCACCAGCAATGATCCCCGAACCATTCCTACCCCGTCTTCCCGGTGGCATGGGCGGCGTGCTGCAGGTTCTCCATTAGTTCGGTCCATGTCCACTCCGTCGACCAGAGCTTAGCCAAGGTTCCATCGGGAGCAATCAACGCGATGCTCATCGTGTGGGAGATCTGATTATCCTCCTGGTCATATTCCAGGCCGAAGGCCTGGGCAAGACGGCGCAGATCTGTCGGATTGGTAGAAGCGAAATCCCAATGGGAAAAGCCACTCTCGTCGCCATCCAAATATGCCAGACCGTACTTGCGCAGAACGACGGGAGTGTCATATTTCGGATCGAAACTAATCGTCAGCAGATGCGTCTTGCCGTAATCCCCTGGATTTTTCTTGAGCCGGTTGTGAATGTGCGCAAATTGGCTACTCAGCCGGGGACAGAAATCCGGCATAGGGCAGCGCGTGTAGATGAAGGTGACCAGCAATGCCTTGCCAGCGAAATCGGAGAGGTGAATTGTGCGGCCATCCTGGTTCACAAGCGCGAAATCGGGAGCCCGTTCTCCCGGCGCAAGCATCTGCGGCGCAGACAGCACCTTTGCCTGACTGCGCCCAGATTCATCGGTGATGCGCACGTCCTCCAGCCAATAGTCGCTCCGATCTTTGTCCTTGCCCAGCACCACTTCCGCGGCGATCTTGTCGCCCGGCTGAACCGCTTGAATCACCGCCTGATCTTTCACCCGATATGGCATGGTCATAGCCCCCATGAATCCAGGAATGTCTCCATGGTTCACCGTAATCTCATCAGTGACGGCGTTCTTTGCGACGACCTTACCCTGCAGCGGATACCTCCCCGTCCGGTTGCAACCCACGCATAGGGTGAGCAACAGCGCGACGAATGGGATTACCGATTGAAACTTCATGAAGTTGTCTTTATTTCCTCCATATTTCCTCCATATATGTCCTGCTTTGGCGCTCAAAAATTGAACCCGTAGCGAAACTCCCCATAAATTTGCCGGGGATCGTTCCAGTGAAATCCGCCAAACGTCAGACTGTTATCCAGTTGCACGCGTCGGTTGGCCACATTCAGCGCGGTCACCGAGACAGTGTATTTCTCGCCAAAGCTTTTCCCGAGAGCCAGATCAAACGTGGTGTGGCCAGGCAGGTAGGGCCCGGGATACTGTCCGGGAAGTTGCACAAACGGCGTCCCATACTCCCCGTTCGTGAATCCCGAGCCGTAGTAGATGTTGGTCGAAGCGTAGCTCTGCCAGGGCAAACCCGTGTTGTAGCCGAAGTTCAATGTGTTTCTCTGATCATGATCTACCGGTGAAAGTCCGGGAGGAATATTGAGTGGGCAAAGCTGGTTCCCGGGAGGGCAGATCAGACCGCCAGTGATCGGCGAGGTTGCCTGGGCAATCTGATTAGCATAGGCAAGGTGAAACCGGCCGTGATGCCAAAGGTTGGGAGAACGAAGCGTGAGTTCCCAACCCTGAATCAAGGCGTAATCCCAGGTGATGGGCCAGAAGATGTTCGATTCCCCGATGTTGTTATGATCCAGCCAATTGTGAGCGAAGTTTTGATAGGTATCGGCGTCGAGAGTCCAGCCGCGGTATGGAATCATGACGCCGTATTGCCATTCTCGATCCCGCTCACCGTGCAGAGGAGCGAACGCAAAATTCTGGCTGGTTGCCAAATCGGCAAGTGGGCCGGTGGCGGTCACCAGAGGAGGCGCCTGGTAGTAGTAACCGTAGAAGCCGCGAAAGACCCAGTTCAGGCGTGGAATGCGAATCGCAATGCCGAAACGGGGATCTACTGCGTTCTCCGAGATAGAGGCGTTGAATTGCGTTACTCGAAGTCCGGCCATCAAGGTCAACCACGGGGTGACTTTGAATTTGTCGTTGATAAATTCGGCGGCGACTCCTCCGTTGACGCCGATCGAGGAGGGGGCGACGGTTGGGTAGCCGGGCGCTGTGCCCACATTGGAGAAGTAATTGTGCTGGTGTTGAAAAAATCCGTAGACGCCGGCTTGAATATCGTTTTTTTCGAAGTTGGCGCTTAATGCCGCCTGCATCCCGGCGTAGTTGGCGCTCTGAGTAACGGTAGAGATGACGGGATAATCGTCTGCGCCACCGTGGTAGTCAGCGCCGTTATAGTGATAAAAGGGAGAAACCGTGATCAGCGTGTTGGGATTGAAGGTATGGACCCAGGAGAAGGTGACATAGCCATCGGGCTCGGTCTCGCTATCACGCAGGCCGTAGCTGGGCGAGTCCCCCGACTCCTCCAAAATTAGATTCCCGCTGGAGTTGGGATTAGGGTCGATGGGAATCTGGTAATAATCCCGCCGCAACTGCGTGACCAACCGAAACTGGTTTTGGGGGTCGGGATTGAAGATGAACGACGCAAAACCTCCGAAACCATTCGATGCATCGTGCACAACATCCCCAATCGGAGTCTGAAGCCCGTCGTCGCTTCGATTTCCGTTCAAGCTGGCATAGTATGCAAAGCGCTGCGTGTGTCCTCCGCAACTGATCTGGTCGTTGGTCTGATAGAAATTTCCAGCCGTGATGACCAAATCGCATTCCCGATAACGCTCAAACCCAGTTCGCGGCACGACGTTAAAGACCCCATAGGTGCGGTCGCCATAGTCAGCATCGTAGCTGCCTCTTTGAACTTCGAGATAATCGATATCCTTCGGATCGATCTGAGGTCCCAGATTGTTGGCAATGTTCGTATTCGGGACCGGGACGCCGTCAATCAGCCACTCTACCTGGTGACCTCCCCGCATGTGCAGCATATCGTGCGTCATGTAGGCTGCGGGAACGTAATCGGTAATCATCTCCATACCGTTGGTGCGATCCGCTCCGGGAGTCTCCTGGATATCGATACGGTTCACCATGGTCGTGGGCGTCACACTCTCCGTTGCCGCCTCCACAGGAGTTTCCGGCACAATGACAGTTTCCTTCGTGCCTGCGATCGTCAGCTCGAAATGCAATACCGGGCTAGTGTCCGATTGAACAATTGCATCTTGATGCATTTCTCGGAAGCCGTTCGATGAGACGGTGACCGTGTAATTTCCGAGTGGGACGGAACTAAATTCAAATCCTCCGCTGTCGCTGGAGTCTTGGGTTTGCGTCCAATCCGAGTTTTGCGCCTTCAGCGTAACCCGTGCGCCTTGAATGGGACGATGCTGAGGATCATGAACCACGCCGCGAACGGAGCCGAAGATCGAGGAGTATGCGATGGAAGGAGCGAGCAGAAGGGCAGAGATCGCAATAAGTTGGAAGCGCGTCATTGTCTCCTCGATGATTGAGTACCCTTTTACGGGCACGAGCAGCGTTGCATATGCGTAGCAGACCCGCATGCGGCCCACGAAGCGATCACCGTTGGCGGCGGACGGCGCGACATGCCATTTCAGCTGTCCGCAGAAAAACGTAAGCGTGCACCAACAGAGATTCGCAAGGTACGTGCTATGACTAGCTGCGAGGAGGAGCGCGAGCGGAATCGCGTCCGGAGACATCACTTGATCGGAGTGCCGCGCTCTGTGCGGGTTGCGCGGGCTCAATCAAGAGACTTAGACAAGAGAGTAGATTCGAAGCGGGCTTCGCCCACTCGGAAGTAGTCGCGCCGCAGCAGCAATGATTCTGACAGCAGTCATTGTCAGCTGCCTGATAATAGACTTCCGACTCGGATGCCCTCGATTGTGCCTCCGCATGATGGCAGGGCATCTCGGGCTGCGCATGCGCCGACAGCGACTGCCGCGTGCAGTGCATCGCCGCCGGCTGGACAGCGCAAGCCATCGCCGCCGGCTCGTAGACCGGGGCAAGCATAACCAGCAGCAGAAACCTGGCAGCCCAGCGGAACATATTGTGCAAAGCATAGCAGTTGCTGACCGCGAAAGGCTACTGCCGATCTGAGAACCGTAAACTGAGAACTGATTTACCATTCTTCCGTGCACGCGCTGGCTGAACAGCTGTTAAAGACAATTCGCAAGCAGGAATCGATTCGCGCTGGCGACCGCGTGGCAGCTGCGGTTTCCGGGGGAGCGGATTCCGTGGCTTTGCTGGGCTTGCTGCTGGAACTGCAAACTGAGTTAGGAATCGTGCTGTCGCTCGCTCATGTCAATCACAAGCTCCGCGGAGAAGAGTCGGACGACGACGAACGCTTTGTCGCAAAGGTTGCGGTAGAGCACGGTCTTGAATTGCATGTGTGTGCGGCGCCGCTCGATTCGAAACAGAATTCCGACCAGAGTCTGCTCCGGATCGCGGGTACAGAAGCAGCCGCACGGGAACTACGCTACAAATTTTTTCGCCAACTTACGCGCGAAGGCGATGTCACAAAGATTGCGACGGCGCACACTCTCGACGATCAGGCCGAAACGGTGCTACTGCGTATTTTCCGGGGTACCGGCATTCGAGGTCTCGCCGGCATACATCCACGAATGACTTTCGAGGAGCAGGGGCGCCCGTTTGGCGAGGTCGTGCGGCCACTACTAGGCTTCCGGCGCGCTGCATTGCGGGAATTTCTGTGCGAGCGGGGCCAGAACTGGCGTGAGGATTCGTCGAATTGGAATATCGCTTTTCTTAGGAATCGCATGCGCCAGCGTTTCATGCCGATCATCAGGGAAGAATTTGGCGAGGCCGCAATTGAACACATGGGTGAATTAGCAGAAATCGCGCGCGCCGAAGAGGAACATTGGCGATGCGGACACCCCGAAATCGCCACCGCGGCCGGCACCGCGAACTCTTCTTCGCACGACGATACGTCGCAAGCTCCATCTCTCCAGGTCAAACCGCTATTGGCGCTTCCCTTGGCAACTCAGCGACGACTGATCCGCGCCTGGCTGGAAGTGAGTGCGCCCGATTTCGCTATCTCATACCGATTGATCGAGGAGGCCTTGGATTTGGCGCTGGGACCCGTGGGCAAGAAAATGCAGCTTCCCAATCGCCAGAACCTTCGCCGGCAGGATCTTCGCCGGACGCAACACGAACTTCGATTGGAATCGGAGCCATCACGCGACGGTACTGCAGCGATTGGTTATGAGTATGTATTGGCAGTGCCGGGCGCGGTAGAGATTCCTGACTTGGGCGTTCGCTTCGAGGCTCTCCTGGTGGACATTTCCACGGTCGCAGAACAGGCAAGCGGGCAGTTGCTCGATCCAGCGCGCATGCCAAGAGAAGTTGTTATCCGCAACTGGCGTGCCGGAGATCGCTTCTGGCCCGCGCACACTGCGGCGCCGAAGAAGGTTAAGGCACTACTCACTGACCGCCACGTGACCGGAACCAGAAGGAAGCTGTGGCCGGTTGCCGTTGCAGGAGGCTGCGACCTGATCTGGATGCAAGGGTTTGCGGTTCCGGAACAACTGCGACCGTCAACCGCAGCTCGAAAGGCGATTTGGATTCGGGAGATGGCAGGCTTGATGTAACATGCGATGATTAGATGTTCGGGTCCCCGAAACGGGCGTGTGATGTCAGGAAATTACGGCCTCGCCGAAACGATGGCCGGATACTAAAACATTGTTACGAAATTCGGAGGCGCCACTTCCGCTATGAATGCTTCGCCGAATGCCGGGTTGCGCCAGGTGATCTCGGCCGATCAGATCCAGAAAAGAGTCCGCGAGCTCGGGCGACAGATCTCCGACGATTGTCGCGGCCAAACCATAATTGCCCTTGGGATTCTCGAAAACAGCTTCCTGTTTATGGCGGACCTCGTAAGGGCGATCGAAGTGCCCGTCGTCTGCGCCTTCATCAAGCCCAGCTATAAAGAGAGCAAGCAAGGTGAATCCCCGCTTTTAGAGATTCTCTTCAGCCACGAACTGGCAATTGCAGATAAGCATGTGCTGCTGGTCGAGGGGTTGGTGCATTCCGGAGTGACCACGGAATTTCTGATGAACGATCTGCGCGGGCGCGCCGCGGCTTCGGTAAAGCTGGTGACGCTGCTCGATCGCCAATCGGCCCGCCGTGTCCAGCTCCAGCCAGATTATTTTGGGTTTTTGGTGGATGACGCTTTTCTTTGCGGCTATGGTTTGGGCAATCCCGAGCAGACGGGACGAAACTTGTCCTATGTGGCGGCCACGACCTGAGTGGGGTCGGCATGAACAGTGGCATAAAGACCGTATTGTTTTGGATAGTAATTGCCGTCAGTGCGCTCCTGCTCTGGAGACCGTAAGAAGGGGCAGCACCGCTCAACCTGTCCATGAGCTAAGCGATTGCGATCCCACCAGGCTTTCCAACCCCGCAGGGATCCAAGCCCCATTTTGGTCCGTGACTTCCAGTACCTCGGCTTTCACTGTCCGTTTTGTTCCGAAAAGGTCTAGAATAAAGGGGCAGGCTTTTCCCAGTCGAATTTCCGCCTTTGGCATCTAATATGGTCGGAGTGGGCTCTGTCGTTTTTCGTAAGGGACGAGGCTGCACTCTTGAGGAGTTTTAGGTGAATTCAACGATCAAAACGGTACTTTTCTGGGCAGTGATCGCGGTTTCGGCGATCCTGCTCTACCAGGTGGTAAAGACCGGCAGCACTGGCGCAAAGGAAAAGAAAATCGACTTTTCTGAATTCCTGGCGGAAATCGATCAGGGCAATGTCCGCGACGTTACATTCGCCGGCCAGGAAGCCAAGGGTACGTTAAAGAATCCCGACGGCCCGTTCCGCACCACCGTGCAGCCTGGCAGCTATCCGGAACTGTACGACAAGCTGACCGCCAAGAATGTTCACTACGGCTTCAACGACATCAGTAACGGTACCTGGCCCAGCTGGCTTCTGAATCTGGCGCCGCTGGTTTTGCTGGGCGCGTTGTGGTTCTTCATGATTCGGCAGATGCAGACCGGCGGAAACAAGGCGCTATCGTTCGGCAAGAGCCGGGCGCGGCTGCTCTCCATGCAGCAGAAAAAGATCACGTTCAAAGACGTGGCTGGCGTGGATGAAGCGAAGGAAGAACTTCGCGAAATTATCGAATTCCTGCGCGAGGCGCAGAAGTTCCAAAAGCTGGGCGGACGCATCCCCAAGGGCGTGCTGTTGGTTGGACCTCCGGGAACGGGCAAGACCTTGCTGGCACGCGCGGTCGCGGGCGAAGCGAACGTGCCATTTTTCTCCATCTCCGGTTCGGACTTCGTGGAAATGTTCGTAGGCGTAGGCGCAAGCCGCGTCCGCGATTTGTTCGAACAGGGCAAGAAGAATGCTCCCTGCATCATCTTCATCGACGAAATCGACGCGGTAGGACGTCATCGCGGCGCTGGCTTGGGTGGTGGACACGACGAGCGCGAGCAGACTTTGAATCAGTTGTTAGTCGAAATGGACGGCTTCGAGTCGAACGAAGGCGTGATCTTGATGGCGGCGACCAACCGTCCGGACGTGCTCGATCCGGCATTGCTCCGCCCCGGTCGTTTTGACCGGCGCGTGGTGGTAAATCGCCCGGACGTTCGCGGGCGCGAAGAAATTTTACGCGTGCACACCCGCAAGATTCCCCTCGCGGATGACGTCGAACTGAACGTTCTCGCTCGCGGCACGCCGGGATTCTCCGGCGCTGACCTGGCGAACATGGTCAATGAAGCGGCCTTAGCAGCGGCGCGGCAGAATCGCAAAGCCGTTCTGATGTATGACTTTGAAGTGGCCAAAGATAAAGTGCTCATGGGCGTGGAACGGAAGTCGCTTTTGCTCTCGGATGAAGAGAAGAAGAATACCGCGTACCACGAGGCCGGACACGCATTGGTGGCGGCGATGCTGCCCCACTCCGATCCGGTGCACAAGGTGACGATCATTCCGCGGGGCATGGCGCTAGGCTTGACCATGCAGTTGCCGACCGATGATCGCCACAACTACTACAAGAACTATCTTGATACCCAGATCGCGATTCTGATGGGCGGCCGTATCGCGGAAGAGCTGTTTCTGGGTCACATGTCAACAGGCGCCGGCAATGACATTGAGCGTGCCACGGAACTGGCGCGCAAGATGGTTTGCGAGTGGGGCATGAGCGATTTGGGGCCTCTGACCTTCGGCAAGAAAGAAGAGCAGATTTTCCTGGGACGCGAGATCGCGCAACACCGCGACTACAGCGAGGCGACCGCCATTCAGATTGACGAAGAAGTCAAGAAGATGGTCAGTATCGGCTACGCGACGGCGAAGGGGATACTCTCAGAGAATCGGGAAACCCTGATCCGGATTGCGAAAGCGCTCATCGAACGCGAAGTGCTAGATGCTTCCGAGATCAAGATTCTGATCGACGGACAAGACCTGCCGCCGCTCAAGCCGTTGCCGGCAAAGACACCCGATGATGGCGTACAGCAAGTAATCAAGCCGGAGCGGGCTCCAGCCAAGACTGGCGAGCGTCCGGCTACGGCCTAAAAAAGGTCTCAGGCGTTAGAAGGCGGCCGAAATTGGCTGCCTTTCTTTTTTGCCGCGCCCGGCACCACGGCCCCGACCGCCAGGATCACAAAGAACGGATCAATCGGCCGCCGATAATAAACCTCCGGACTCGTGATGTAGTAGATCAGAGGAAACGAAAAGAGCACGAGCGCATACGGCAAAGCGCCGGAGAAATCCGTTCGGAGCGCGCGCCGCAAGCCGAGAAGCGCGAGCACGGTCAGAGTAACGCAGAGTAATATATTCGGCGGATCAAGCGGTTCCTCCGCCAGATAGGCGCGATCCAGACTCCAGTAGCCCGTCCACAAAAAAAACGCGCGCCGCATCGTAGTCCAGACATACCACCGCGGATTCGCGCGAATGAACTCGACCGCCTGCTGTTTTTTCTTGTCCATGTAGCCGAGTTCACCAAGGCGCTTGAATTCGTTCCATTCCCGATCGTTGTGCCACGGCCCCAACTCGTACGGTCCCCAGTACGACGTCGAGCCCTTGGTGCCCAGACGCAGGACCAGTCCCATACTGTCGCGGAACGGAATGATACGATGAAAGACCTCATAATTACGAATGAACCAGGGCGAGACGATCGCAACGAACGCGATGGCGGCTACAAGATTAGCGGCAAACCAGCGTTGGCTGCGGCGATGGCGGCGATAGATCACCCATCCGGCGAGAAATGGCAAAACAGAGAGCAGAGCTGGACTCGTTAGCCCAGCCAATCCCCAGAGCAGCCCCCACAGACCAAAGGCAATCCCATCGGGGAACTTGTGGTCGTTTTCCAGATTCAACGTGATGAGAAAGAGCAGACAAAGCAGCAGCGTCGCCAGCCATGTCTCCCAAATACGCTCGACCGGAAAATAAATCCCGTAGGGACAGAATGCCCATGCCCAACCCGACCATTTCGCAACCCGCTCTCCAAAACTGACGCGGGCGATCAGAAAAACCAGCACGCAGACCAGCGCCGACATGAAGGCGTTCAGCGAAAGCAGCACAACGGCGGAGGCCTTCGTGTAGATCCCGAATATCTTGAACACGCCCGCAACCAGGTAGGGATAAACCGGCGTCATCCAGGCGGTCGGCCCCGTATCCTCAAACAAGGGACTGCTGAAGCCGCGACCTTGCACAATCGAACGAGCGATTCGGCCAGTTTCGTATCCGAAATGCCAGTGGTCGCGCTGTGGTTCAAGCTGCTCCGGCAACAGAAACACCATAACGACCAAACGGATCACCAGCGCCACCAGAACCATGGAAATCAGGGGCGACGGCAGGCGGCGTTGGCTCAGGGGCTCGTCCGATGTTGCGGGACCTACGGTCGCGTTGGAAGGAGGCGGCAAGTTTAGGCTCGCGCTCGATCATAAAGCACCAAGAGGCTTCATGCGTGGTTCGTAAGATTGCTCTCCCGTGGGTTGGTCCTCTCTCGTTGTAGAGCTCTTTGTGAGGTCAATAGGTGTGGTCAAAAGGTGTGGTCAAAATGCTGCCATCGACACCGGCCAGATGGAAGCCGCCTTCGGACTTGCCATGCGATACTTGTGTGCCCTATGAACCTTACTCTAAATTCTAAAGTTGCTCTCATCTCCGGCGGATCGCGCGGCATCGGCGCGTCGGCAGTGCGCTTATTTGTGGCTGCGGGCGCGAAGGTTGTCTTCAATTATCAGGCGGCCAAGCAGCAAGCCGACGCTCTGGTCCAAGAATGCGGCGCAGAAAATTGTCGAGCGATCCAAAGCGATCTGTCGTCGCCGGAGGCAGCGCAGCAACTGGTGGCGTCTGCGATCTCGGCGTTCGGTCGTCTCGACATTCTGGTAGCGAACCACGGCATCTGGCCACCGGAGGATGCGCCAATCGATCGCATGTCCGAGGATCAATGGCATCGCACCATCGCCGTCAATCTGGACAGTGTGTTTGGCCTGGTCAAGTATTCCGTCGGCCAGATGAAGAAACAAGGCGGCGGTCATATCGTGCTGGTCAGTTCGACGGCCGGCCAACGCGGCGAAGCTTTCCACTGCGACTATGCCGCTTCAAAAGGCGCGCTGATCAGCATGGTGAAAGGGCTATCCACCGAACTCGCTCGCGATCACATCCATGTCAACTGCGTGGCGCCGGGCTGGGTAGCCACGGATATGTCCGCCGCTGCGCTGGACGATCCGCCGACCCGAGAGAGAGTTTTTCGCACCATTCCGATGGGTCGCGTGGGAACTCCAGATGAGATTGCCGGACCGATTCTGTTTCTATGTACGCCTTACGCCGGATTTATCACCGGCGAAATTTTCAACGTGAACGGCGGAGCCGTGCTGGTGGGATAAGGAGGAGCTGCTATGAAGCGTCGTTGGTTTTGGTCTTGTACCGTTGCCGCCATAGTTCTGGCTACAGCTCTCTGTTCCGCGCAGCAGCCCGCTAACCATTCCTCGAACACACTGGCCTTCGAGAACGGGACCATCGTGAATGGCATCTACTCCAACGAGTGCTTCGGCTTCTCTCTTCCAATACCTGCGGGTTGGGAGATCAATGACACGGTTACTCCCGGCGGCAAGGCGAGGCATAGTTCTTCCGACAAGGACCTGATCCTGCTATTTCTTGAGCAGCAAAAAAAGACTCCCGGCAGAATTATTCTGAGCGCTTGGGATTCGGCCAGTTACCCCGGCAACGCTGAGGATTTTGTATCTGACGGAGTACACGCGCAAATCAACCAATCGGCGGGAAAAACTGAACCGGTGCAAGATACTTTTGCTGTTAACTACGGTGGGATGCAGTTTTTTCGTTCGAACCAAAAGCCGTTTGTAGTCCTCAACATCCCTTGGTACTCCGCAAAAGTCTACACGGAGTTCCGTGGCTACTTTATCGGAGCGAATCTCCTATCTACCTCGCCAGGCGGATTGGATGAAGCTGCCAATTCCCTTCAGAAAATTTCGTTCCAGGAAAATCAAGTCAACCCTAGGTGCGTCATGACCTCGAATACCAGCACGGCGCCTGCCGGTGCCAAAATTGCGACTCCAGAACGTTTCCGTGTCTCATCAGGAGTCGCGACCGGCTTATTAGTCAAGAAAGTGCGGGTGCAATATCCCGAAGATGCGAAACAGGCGCGCGTTAAAGGCAAGGTTGTGATGAAGGCCGAGATCGACAAGGAAGGAAATGTAGAGGCGCTCTCTGTGATCTCGGGTGATCCCATGCTTGCTCCAGCTGCCCTTGAGGCGGTCAAGCAATGGAAGTACAAGCCGTACCTGCTGAATGGTCAACCCGTAAAGGTTGAAACACAGGTGGTTGTGAAGTTTACTTTGTCGAGGTTTTAGTCGACAGGCGAGCACGGAGCCGTGCTGCTGGGATAAGGAGAGCCTTTATGAAGCGTCGTTGGTTTTGGTCTCGCATCGTTGCAGCCATAGTTCTGGGGACGGTTTTCTGTTCCGCGCAGCAGCCCAGCTCTGATTCCTCGAATACATTGGTCTTCGAGAACGGGACTCTTGTGAATGGCGTTTACTCCAATGAGTGCTTCGGCTTCTCTCTTCCAATACCCGCGGGTTGGGAGGTCAATGACGCGGTCACTCCGGGCGGCAAGGCTCGGCATCGTTCAGACAATGATCTTGTCCTGCTCTTTCTCCACCAGCAAGGAAAGCTCCCGGGGAGAATTGTTCTCAGCGCCTCGGATTCGAAGGGCCATATCGGCGACGCCCAGAATTTTGTTTCCGAAGGGGTACGCGCGCAAGTCAACCTCCCGACGGAAAAGCGTGAATTGGTTCGAGATACATTTGTCGTCGATTACGGTGGCAGGCATTTTTTCCGCTCAGACTACAAGGCGCTTATGAGCGGCAATGCCTCGTTGTACTTCGCCTACGTCTATACCGAGTTCCGCGGATACTTCATCGGAGAGACTCTGGCATCTGCATCGCCCGAGGGGTTAGACGAAGCTGCCAATTCCCTTCAGAGCATTTCGTTTCAGGAAGGTCAAGTCAACCCGAAGTGCGTCATGAGCGCGAGCAATACGGTAATGCCGCCGGCCGGTGCCAAAATTGCGACTCCCCAGCTGGTACGTATCTCCGCAGGAGTATCAACGGCCTTACTGATCAAGAAGGTTCAACCGCAGTACCCGTCAAATGCTATGCAGAGCCGGGTTCAGGGCCAGGTCGTGCTGCAAGCGCGGATTGACAAGGAGGGAAATGTAGAGGATCTCACCCTCATCTCAGGCGATCCCTTGCTGGCCCCGGCAGCCCTTGAGGCAGTCAAGCAATGGAAGTACAAGCCGTACCTGCTTAATGGTCAACCCGTAAAGGTTGAAACGCAGGTTGTTGTGAATTTTACTTTGTCGAGGTTTTAGCGGACCGTTGTGCTGGGCGTTGCCGAATGGCCGAATGCATCTGCCCCATGTGTTCCGGTACAGCTAAAATACTCCCAGGCGCTTCTAACCCAATAGAATCATGACCCGTATTCACGTAGTCTTGCTGCTGTGCGGGCTCGCCGGAGCTCAAACCGCTTCCACGCCCGCTCCTCCTGCGCACGCCGCCACGCAGTCTGCAGTCAATCTGAATGACTCCGACAATGCCCGCCAGGCACGCGCCGCACTCGATAAATCAATCGATGCACTCGGCGGCCAAGCCTACCTCACCTACGAAAACCGGGTTGAGGAAGGCCGCTACTATCCTCTCTATCACGGACGCACCAGCAGCACTGGAATTCCTTACCGATACTACCTCGAATATCCCGACAAGGATCGTTTCGAAGTCATCCACACTAAGGACGTCTTCCTGCTCTTTGGAGAAATAGGCGACATCAAGGTCAAGGACAAGTCGGACATTGTTCTGATTCACAACGGCGACAAGGGATACGAGGTCACCTACAAGGGAACGGCGGCGCAGGAAAAGCAGGACCTCGAGAGCTATCTTCGCCGCCGCGATCATTCCATCGAGTGGGTGTTCCGCAAGTGGATACGCGATCCGAATGTGGCGCTCTTCTATACCGGGGTCTCAGTCGTCGACGGCAAGGAAACCGAAGGGGTGACCCTGCTCAACAGCCAGAACGATTCGGTGAGCGTTTATCTGGACCAGAATTCACACTATCCGGTCAAGATCAGCTATTCGTGGCGCGATCCAAAAGATAAGCAGAAAAATACGGAAGAGGAAGTTTACGACGGCTACAAATTGGAGCAGGGAATCTGGACTCCACACTCCATCACCCGTTATTACAACGGAGAGAGTTCGCAACAGCGCTTCATCAGCACGGCGAGCTACAACCTCAAACTCCCCGATACGATGTTCGAAGCAGCAGTGACTTACGACCCCAAAGCGCCGATAAAGAGCCATTAAAACCCGGCAAGAATGGCTCGAAAGCTTACTAAAGTACGGTGAAACCGCTCCAAGTTCCCTTCTGAATACTGCTGAACATGTATAGCCTCCTGAACAACTTAGCATTATTTCGCCAAAACGTGCCACGGAGTGTGGCTGTTTTGCCACATGCACAATTCTGCCTATCACAGTAAGCTGGTACCAGCAAAAGACTTAGACGCTTCCCTTTGACGCACGAGCAAACAATTCGTGCCGCAGTGACTTGCACCGGAGTAGGTTTGCACAGTGGTGCTCCGGTCACGCTGCGGATTCTTCCCGCCCCCGCCGGAACGGGAATTGTCTTTCATCGCACCGACCTTGACAGCTTCGCCATCGAAGCCAGCGGACGCAACGTCGCCCGCGTCAGTTACGCCACCAGCCTGATGAAAAAGGGCGTGCTCATCTCCACCACCGAACATCTGCTATCTGCGTTTACCGGAGTCGGCATCGACAATGCCATTGTGGAACTGGACAATCTTGAACTACCCATACTGGATGGCAGCGCCCATCCGTTTGTCGAAATGATTCAGAAGGCCGGCATTCGGAAGCAACGTAAGGCGCGCACTTATCTCCGCATCGTGCGCGACATTGAATTGCGCGAAGGCGATAAATTCATCGCCATCTACCCGTCCGACGTCTATTCGGTTTCGTATTCCATCAACTTTCCTCACCCTCTCATCGGCAAGCAGAGTTTTTGCGTGCGGCTCACGAATGGTAGCTATCTGAAAGAAATTGCGCCGGCGCGTACCTTCGGTTTTCTGCATGAAGCGGACGCCATGCGACAGCAGGGACTGATTCGAGGAGCGTCGACCGAAAACGCTATCGTGCTGAACCGCGACAAATTACTAAATCCGCCTCTACGCTTTGCCGACGAGTTCGTGCGCCACAAAGTTCTCGATCTTATTGGAGACCTGGCACTGATCGGGAAACACATCTTAGGTTCGGTAGTGGCCGATCGCGCCGGCCACGCCATGCATACCGCCTTGGTATCGCGCATTCTGCGCGACCGCTCTTATTGGGAAGAAACGGCGCTGGAAGATGAAACTAGAACGCCAATGCTCGCATCCGCCGTCGGTGTTGGCGTTTAGGTTCTGTACCCGTCTTCCAGAAATTTCTCCTCAAACTGGAACCAATCTCGTAGGCCTTTTCCCGCGATTGACTTCCGTGAGCATCACTTCCGGCCTGTCCCACCCGTATCAATCGGAGAACGAAGTCACGCCCAGACCGAGCTTATTGGGCATGCTGGTTCTTGTGCTAGGGGGTGCAGTCTTTCGAAGGCCTCTTCGGCCCTGCGCAAAGCCTCCTGCACATTCCGACAAATATTCTCGGGGACCGACCAAACCCTCAAATTCATTTCGCTGGATAAACTGCAACGGCTGTCCTCGCGCGCCACAAAGAATCAGCCGGCGATCACCCGCCTTCAGGGAGGACGCTCTGCCAGTGGAGAGCCAGGCGCTCTCGCCCAGCTCTCCGCGAGCGTTTTCTAGAACTTATTCCACAGATACTGGTTATAGACGTCGTGGTGGTACTGCACCTCGGGCGCTTTTACGAACGTGCCCAGCAAGCGTGCGCAGCGATCGGCCGATGCCTCTTTCAGGTCCGCATAGCGACCCTTAACGTCATCGCCCATTAACTTCGACGTCCAGTCTGCTTTGCGGAAGTCCACCATCGCCTTGTAGATGTTATCCGGCAGGTAGCGTTCCGCCTGGCGCAGATTCTTGATCTTCGCCGTGCTGCCCTCGAGCCCAGTTTTGAAGATCGAGAGCATGACCAGATACGGATTCGCATCCGGAGCCACCGAGCGCACCTCAACCCGCATGCTGCGCTCGTTGCCAATCGGAATGCGGATCATCGATCCACGATCCACCGCCGACGCCTTGATCTGGTTTGGCGCTTCGAAGTGCGGATCCAGACGGCGATATGCATTGACGCTCGGATTCAGCAGCAGACAAATGTCGTTTCCATGCGTCAGAATGCGATCGACAAATTCCCATCCTGCCTTGCTCAGTTTTTCTTCGCCCTTCGGATCCCAGAACAGATTCTTGCCGCCCTTGCTGATCGAAACATTGGTATGCATGCCGCTGCCGTTGACACCCACCACCGGCTTCGGCAGGAACGAAGCAGTCAATCCCATGTTGCGTGCGACCTGGCGACAGATCAGCTTATAGAGCTGGATGTGATCGGCCGCCGCCACCACTTCGGCGTAGTTGTAATTGATCTCGAACTGCGAAGGCGCAACCTCGGGGTGATCCTTCTCGTTCTGGAACCCCATCGCGCGCTGCACTTCGGCGGTCGTATCGATGAAATTACGCAGCGGATCGCCGGGTAGCGAATGATAGTATCCGCCCGTGTTCACATATTCAAACTTACCAGTCTCGTGATAGGTGCGCTCGGCGTCCGGGCCATTGAAGAGGAAGCCTTCGATTTCATTGGCCGCATTCAACGTGTAATCGTGTTTTTTATGGAGGCCGGCAGCGAAGGTTTTTAGGACTCCGCGCATATCTGCGGCGTAGGGCTCGCCGCCCTTGTCGATTACTTCGCCGAATACCATCACCTTGCCGGGCCCGAATACATCGGCCGGCCCCCAGTAGAAGGCGGCCCAGTCGATGCCGAGACGCAGATCGCTTTCCCGCTGCGCGGTGAAGCCGCGAATCGACGAGCCGTCGAAGGTCAGATTGTCATAGCTCTTGACCAGGAATTTCTTGTCGTAGTCGAGCATGTGCAGACGGCCTTCGAGGTCGCTGAACATCACGGTCACGGCCTTGATGCGCGCCTCGTCGTCCAGGTAGCCCAGCCGCTCGTCCTGAATTTTGCTGGGAGCGACGCGGGCCAGACGTTCTTTCTTTGCCTTCAGATTCAACTCTTCCAGTTCGTCGTAGGGGATCGCTAAAAAATTCCGCAGTTCAGTAGACATGCCTCTCCTTCATCGGTGTGCTGCCCAGGAATCAGATTGAACGACCGGGGGACTAGATAGGCTACCGTGTCAGGCCCAGTCAGACAAATAGAAATCGATTATAGCAACGATCAGCTTTTCCAATTTGCATCAGAAATGGTGCAGAATCTCGCTTCGGTTCCCTCCGCCCCAATGTGCCCCCTGTGGTAAAGCCCATGCCTGTCTCTTATCATGAAATAATCAACCCACGAGGAAACACATTTGACTTGCGCCGTCTGTGAGGAGCGAAAAGAAAAGCGATTCTGCCCCGCTGTCCACGGAAAAATCTGTCCCCAGTGCTGCGGCGAACAGCGCGAGGTGACGTTCGACTGCCCGAACGACTGTCCTTACCTCCAGCAGTCTCGCGAACACGCGACCGCGCACGACGATCGCCTGAGCCAACACCATCGCCAGTCGCTCTTTGCCGAACTGGAAATCCCAACCATTAAGGTCAACGAGCAGTTTCTCTACCAGCGCGAGGAACTCATCCTCGGACTCAGCTTCGCACTCGCCAAAAGCGTCCGCGCCGATCGCTCGCTCACCGACCGCGATCTGATCGTAGCGCTCAGTTCGCTGGCAAAAAGCTATCAGACTCTCCTCAACTCCGGCCTCATCTACGAGCCTGCAACCGCCAACCTGGCACACCAGATCATCGCCCGCGAAGTCGGGACCATGGTCAAAGAATTTCGCGAGGCCGAGCAGCAACACATCAACGAAATACCAAGCCACGCCCGCCTGCGAGATTCCGACGTTCTGAAAGCGCTGACCTTTCTGCTGCAGATGGGATTAGGACATACATCCGGCAGGCCGAAATCCCGCGCCTTCATCGCTTTTCTTTTTGCGCAATTTCCCGAAAAACACTCCGGTATTGCAAGCCCCGAAGAAGCGGGCAGCCGGATCGTGATTCCCTAGCATCGGCATCCAACAATTGCCCCTCAAAGTCGCCGAACCGTCTGCCCGTGAGCTAACCACGCCAAAAGTTCCCGCGCTGTCTTACCAAGCGTGGGATGCCGCACGTCGGCAGCGATCTCAACCAGCGGCTCCAGAACGAACCGGCGCTGCTGCATTGCCGGATGCGGAATCCTCAATCCCGGCTCGTCGACGACATGATCTCCAAACAGCACAACGTCAATATCAATCTTGCGCGCGCCTTTATCTTGCAACCGCATACGCCCCATCGTCGCCTCGATCCCCAGCGCAATCTTTAGTAATTCCCGCGGCGTAATGTCCGTTTCAAGGGCCGCTACGCAGTTCAAAAACCAGGGTTGATCCGGGACGTCCACCGGTTGCGTCTCATACATCGAAGAGACCGCCAGCACGCGCCCCGCAACCTCCAATTGTGCAATGGCCGCGTGTAGGTTAGCGGCACGATCTCCCAGGTTCGATCCGAGCGACAAATAAGCGGTTTCGCCCACATTGCTAGTCTCGCACAGTACGCATTTTAGTCAGCGACGGATTTCGCCAGTGACGGCGGATTGTCTTCGCCTCGTATCTTTGTCCAGTACCAAGGTCACTTTCTTAACTCGTCGGGGGCCGATAATATCGAAAATGCCATGAATTTGGACTCCCTCCTCCTCAGCCGTGACGCCGATTTGCTTGCTGTACTGCGTCCCGCGCTGGAGAATATCTCCGTCGATGTCGTGGTTTGCCCCGAGTTCCATGCCGGCAGCGATCTCTTGGCGAAGCGCAAGTTCGACGCAGTCATCATCGACTGCGACGATCTGCAAAACGGATTCGATCTCCTCAAGGGACTTCGCCAGACCCAGAGCAATTCCAAATCTGTAGCCTTTGCGGTGTTGAATGGGAAGACGACCACACAGGAAGCTTTCCACTCGGGAGCCAACTTCGTTCTGCAGAAGGCGGTCAGCCCCCTCCATGCCGCGCGCTGCTTTAATGCGGCGCTCAACTTCATGGTCAGAGAACGTCGCCGCTACTTCCGCCATCCACTGAATATGTCGTTGCGAATCAGCCTGCCGAATAACCACGAACAGACCGCTACTGCGACCAACATAAGCGAGGGAGGCATGGCGATCCGCTTTATAGGTAAGCTGCCCAAGGACACGAAAGCGCAGTTTCGCTTCACACTTCCAAATTCGGACATTTCACTCGAATTAAAAGGCCAGGTTGCCTGGGCCGATGGAAGCGGTCGCGCTGGTGTCGGCTTCGTCGCGGTCCCGCAGAGCGCGCAGCATCAGCTCGAAAAATGGCTGAGCGACAGGTTGCAGGAAGAAATGCCGCGCAAGCTCCAAGGCTACGTGGCTCTGCCCTAACGCCTTACCCGCTCCGCTAGAACACCCCGCATCCAGCTTGTAACTTGCGTCCTGCCACGACTGTGACATTGTAGAGAAACGGCTTGCCATGTCTGACCGCGAGCCTAACCGCATTCTCATGATCACACTGGATGAAAGAATTGCGAAAACGCAGCGCCTCCTGCGCCGATTAGAAGAGGACCAGCCCTATTTGCATGTGCGCCTATCCGCCCTGGGAGCCGATCATCGCAAAAGCGCCAACGCTTTCGCCGCCCTCATGCGTGCCGAAGCAGAAGCCGAACTCCAGCGTCTGTTAGCGGAACAAGCTATGCCCGCAGAGTGGAATATTCCCCAGCCTGCCGACTAATTTGATTCGGGGGCGCAGCGGATAGCCTGCCAACGTGGAGAACGCGGAACTTACTGATTTTCTGGTGATCATTAAGGGAAGAAAAGCAATCTTTCTGACGCCAGCTTTCATAAACTCTCACACGTTCTCTCTTGGTTCCTTCGGCGCCTTTGAACATGGTGAGACGCGCTGGCCGAGATGCCGGATGGAGCCATGCCGCCGGCCCGTTCGTGGGCTTCCGCACCAGCCAGTCACCTGCTATAACCGGGTCGCTAAACTAATGCACTAGCCCTCACCCATTTTTGCTCGCTTCCCGTTTCTTGGGCCGAACCCGGACAACTTGAAGGGAGGATCGCCCCATGTTTTTTGTCCCCCGATTCATTTACATCTGTGCGCTCGCAACGGCATTGCTTGCTTCCTTGTCCGCACAAAACCCTCAACCATCGTCACCCGCCCAGCCCACACCACAACAACAGCAGCAAAAGTCCCAACCTAAATGTACGAACAATGGAACTTACGTCGACAGCAAGGGAGAAACGGTAAAACGCCCGGAGAATTGCTCGGCAACGCCCCAAGGAGCGACGGCACAGTGCCGGGACGGAAGTTATAGTTTCAGCAAAAGCCGTCGCGGTACATGTTCCCATCATGGCGGCGTCGCCAAATGGCTGTAGTGTTACAATTCCTGCCTTTCCCCTAGGCCTTCTGCGCGTTGTCGGTGGCAAGGTTTCTGGATGCCATGCTTTTTATTGGCTCACCGAATCGACCCCTGCCCCGAGTCTGATGTTTTCGTCGAACGAGCCACTCCGCAGGAGCAGCTCGATCACGAGAGCGGTGTCCACCAAGACGGTGAGCCGTTCATTCAGCTAATCCGGGGTGACCAACTGATCGGCCAGATGTCGCCGCAAGACGCGCGGGATCACGCGCTCGCGATGATCGAAGCGGCGGAGGCTGCCGAGCAGGATGCGTTCCTGGTGTGGTTCGTCAAGAACAAACTCCACGGCGATGAGCACATGGCGGTCAGTCTGCTTGTCGGGTTTCGCGAGTGGCGCGAGAAGCAAAGCGGCATCCAGACCGGGCAGAAGCTGGTGCCTGATAAAGGGTTTCCCAAGGCATGACCGACTAACTTCCCGGAGAGATGCACCGAGCAACTCCGAGTAAGTTGATAACTAAAGACTAATCTCGGTGCAACCTTTGTTTACGGGCCCGCTTTACATTAGTTGACGCAAATTCCCCTTGCGTTGACCTAGGGAACTAAGTCACAAAATCTTGCCCCCCTCTCCCGAAAGAAAGGCGATATGAAGGAAGCACGACCCACTATCGAGCAACTACTAACTAATCATAGATAACACTTGACCCGACGTACCATCGAAGTGTACGGTAGCGAACAGTGAGCCGGACCCGTATCCGGTGCGCCACTACACAGTAAGACGGTGCATTGGGTCCCTTCCGTACCCACGGGCCAAGACTCCAGACCCATCTCCTGATTGCATCCGAAGGCCACGGAGTCCCGGCCCTTCAAGCGGGAGTAGGGGCATGAGTGCAGCGCCCGCACCACGGCGGATACCAATCCCTTCGCTGATCCGCGAACTCGACGAGCATCTTCAAGTCGTCCTCGCGGCCAGCGAGCTTGGTTACTACGAAAGCGCCCTCGAAGCCCAGTTGCTAGCCAAGGAAGTGCTCGACGCGATCCGCGAGGAGCTGCTCAGACCGCGTGGCCCAGTGCAGCATCCCTGCCGCGATCTCGACGCTTAGGCTCGCTTGGACAATCTCTGGTGCTAACTAAGGGAATCGCTTCCCCGCCGCGAGTCGGTAGTCGAAATCCAGTTTCGAGATCTGCTCTTTTTCTTGAGTCGCCTATATCAAGGATGCCATGTGATGCATCTGTAATCCGTTACACCGCCTGCACACCCTCCGCGATCTGCTCCGGTGTCTTGGCCTCCATCGCCAGTTTGCTTCGTAGTTCGTAGTACGGCAGTACAGTCGGCGATGCCGTCGGGTTAAAACAAGATAATTTCTTCGCAAGCGCATCGCGATTCTGATTCGCGCAGTCACGATCTGCCGGTACTGGCTTCATTGGCGGGAACAGGTGGGTTGCCTGGACGCTTACGACCTGTCTTGGGGATTGGGACGGATGGGAGGAAGAAGCGCCACTACCCTTTTGCAGTCGAGACAAGACTAAGCACAATAGAGAGCGCCTTCATCCCGATTGGCTGGCAAGGTAATCTGAAAGACCGAACCATAAGAACCCGGCTCAGCCCACAAGAGACCTCCATGAGATTCGATAATGGATCGGCTGATCGACAAACCCATTCCAATGCCCTGCGATTTAGTGCTAAAGAAGGGTTCGAAGATCCGGTCGATTGCATCTGCGTTGAGTCCGGTTCCAGAGTCCTGAACCTGAACCAGCACACCATTCGCGCATTTCGTCGATTTGAAGACAAGTTCCCGAGGTCGGCCCACGATAGTGCGCATAGAGTCGATGCCGTTCATCGCCAGATTGATCAGGACCTGCTGCAGTTGCACTCGATCTCCTAGCACGCCCGGCAGATCAAATGCGAGGTCGAGCCGCACGTGCACATCGGTCCTGACTGCCTCATGGTTTGTAAAAAGGGCGGCGTCGCGAATCACATGATTGATGTTCAGTTCAGACCATTCCGGGCATTCCTTCTTCACTAGCGCCCGTGTTCGCAAAATGATGTCATTGATTCGGGTTGCGTCCTCCGCAATCTCAGTGATTGCCTCATGTATCGCCTGGAAATTCATTCTTCGCGCTTCCATCTCGCGTAGGATGCATCCGCTGGTCGCGAGAATACCGGTTAACGGTTGGTTGACTTCATGCGCAATTGAGGTGACCAGTTCCCCCATGATCAGAACGCGGTTTACATGAACAAGCTCAGCCTGCGCCGCGCGCAGTGACTGTTCCGCACGCTTGCTCTCGGTGACGTCAATAAAAACGCCGATGGCCCCTCGCACCTCCCCATTTTCATCCAGGAGTGGACTCGCATTGCCCAGCAGTTCGAGGCTGGTTCCATCTTCGAACACAACAGTGATCTCGGAATTTCGCACCGGCCGTCCCGAAGCTGCGGCCATTTGCATGGGCAACTCGTCAGAAGAAAGCGATCGCCCTTCTTTGGTTACGCGGAAACTGCGAGGGACCTCCTCTTCTCGCGCGGATTTCGAGATGTTAGCGCCATACGGCAGTCTTAGTAAATCATAGGCAGTCCGGTTCCCGGTCATCTGGTGGCAGCCCTTGTCCCGCGAAATGAGAGCCATTCCGGGGACTGCATCGAAAATGGCTACCATTTCTTCAACAAAACTCGCAGCCTCTGTTTTGCGATCTTGCAAGGGTTTGTTCTCCTTAACGCTTTGCGCGACTTAGAGAGCGGCTGATTTAGTCTGCCGAGGAAGAGGTGATTTGAGTCTACCTCTTTTCGAATCAAGTGACATTCTCCCACACTTCCATTCGGGGGGGAGTCCTTATAGAGTTACCTGCTCAGCACGCCTATGAAATCCAGACATTGGCGGATCGAGAGGTACAGGGGGACTGCCACTCGGGATTGCCGTCACCCGCACGCCGGAGTCATTCGCGGGATGGCGGTTCGACGGCCGTAACTCGATTGAGTCTAGCCGGATCACGTCAGTCACGGGTTATCTTGTTACGTTGTCAGGAGTTGTTGCAGGGTGGTTCACTTCTTTGCTAAGCCGTCTATTTTTGACCAAAGGCTTCAGTCGCTGAGGTCAACATCGGTCGCAGAAGGCATCCCGCTAGTGCATTGCCGTCGCATTGATCAGATTGGCATTCAAATAGCGGCTCATCGCCAGATCGACAATCGATCCAATCATCTCAGTATAAGAAAGTCCGGAGGCCTTCGCAGCCATGGCAAATTCCTGCCGGCTCGCTAGCCAAGGATTCGGATTCGCCTCAATCACATAAACATCGCCATTGGGAGCGAGCCGCATGTCGATGCGTCCATAGTCGCGCAACTTCAAAGCGCGATACGCAGCCAGAGCCGTATCTTCCAACCGCTTCACGGTCTCTTCGTCCAAATTTTCCGCGATCGCGGACTTGGTAAGTTTGTAGGCCTCTGTATTCTTCTCAAATTTCACGTCGTAACTGGCGATCTTCGGAGTGCCTTCAGGCAAACGCGACAGATCAAGCTCGACCAGCGGCAAGACCTGCGTCCGCTCGTAGCTGCCTAAAATCCCAGCGTAAATTTCGCGCCCCTCAATATATTCCTCAATCAGCGCCGGAGCATCGAACTCATCCTGTATGTACTGGATCCGCTCCATCAACTCCTTGACATTCTTCACCACGGCGCCGGCATCGATGCCGATCGATCCATCCTCCCACGACGGTTTGACAATGAGCGGAAAAGAAATGTCGTGCGCATGTTCAATGCGGCCCCGATAAGAAGTAGCAAAAAATGGAGTCTTGATGCCGTGAAACGCGAAAATTTTCTTGGCGATCGCCTTGTCCTGCGACATGAAAATCGCATGCGGACCAGCGCCTGTATAGCGCAATCCCAGCAAATCGACATAAGCGACAACGTTCATTTCCTTGGTGTCGTCGCCATCAAAAGATTCCGTGAGATTGAAAATCAGATCGGCATCGCAACGCGAGAGCGAGTGAAGAGAAGCTGGCCGTCCATCGAGTTCGAAGTAGGAAGGCTCGTGCCCCAACTTTTGCAGAGCCTCGAAAATTTCCTCGCGGTCGGTCTTCTCTTTTTTTACTTTCTTGACGTTCTTAATTTTTTTGCGGGGCGCGCGCGCAGCTTCCGTCTCTTCCTTAGCGGCCGCCGCGACCGGATCCTCGTTCCAAAGGTCGTAAAGCAGCGCGATCTTAAGTTTTGCTCCGATCATCATCTCTCCTGAGCTTGCAGTGGAGAGCCGGGCGCCCTCGCCCGGCCACCTCTCTGCCGGATCGGCGAGACGTCCGTCGCTCCATTTTTACGGCTGAATAAACTTTCCTTTCGTCACGTAAGTCATCACCAAAGCCGTAGCGTAAGCTGTAACCTCCGCCAGATGCTCTGCGCCTCGCATCTTGTCCGCCCGCAAATCGAGTTCACCCGCGCGCTTTTCAATCGTGTCAATCAAAGTCTTGATCAGCGGACGCTGCGCTCCCGTCCACTGCGCAACCTTGTCGATCACGGCCTTGCGATGCGAATGCAGAAATTCGTGCGCCGACACAGCCGTCTTTCGCCGCTTCGATACAGAAAAAATGTCCCGCAAATCCGTGTCCGGCGCCAGCCCACTAACGCCCAGCTCAGCGACCGTAACTTCTTCCCGCGCGGATTGCTGGACGTGGTAAAACTCCGCCACCGTACCTTCCATATCGTCCACCGTAATGTCAGTCACGCCACGCCGTCGCAGCGGGTCGCTCTTGCCCAACTTCCGCGCCAGCCGGTTCAAATAAAGCAACTTCGCCATCGCACCCCAGCCGCGATAACGCTTGCGCCAGTTCGAGCGCGGCGTCAGCCACACTGCAAACGTCTCGGCAAAATCTTCGTCCGGATGCTTCTGCGCATACCACCCCGGTAAATGTCGCACATAGTCGCGCGAAAATGGCGCGGGCCGGTAGTTGTCGCGATAAGGACGCCGGAACGGTCCAAAAATCTGCTTCCACTCCGGCTTGTTGTGCAGCTTGTACGCATAAGTAAACGCGTGTCCCGCCTCGTGCCGCAGGTACATCATGATTTCGCGAGCATCCTCGAGATCATGCGTCTCTTTTTCCAACTGCGCCAAAGCCGTATGCGCCAGATAAAACGGAATCCCGATAATCGGCTCGCCTGAAGGGCATCCCCACTCATCGGTCAAATAACAGGCCGGATGAAACTTGCTCAGCCCTTTGGCCTCCAGCTCGCGATAAAGCTGTTCCACGAACCGCTCCACCGGAGACCCGGCAAGCATAAGCCCCAGCTCGCGAATCGGCCGGCTAAGAAGTTCCTGGTACGCGGGTTCAGTTCTTGCGCTATCGGTATTAGTCACAACGTTATGCACAAACGCTCGCCGACAAACAGTCTGCAACCGCACGGGCACAAGCGGGGAGAGGCAGTGTCACCACCGTTAACAGTAATGGAAAGCATGATGAATTAGAAGTGACTGCGGTAATGCGGCTAGGGATAGGAAACGGTCGTGCCGACAAGACACAAACTCCTGACCTGTACGATGGCGTTGATTAAGCTCCCCTCAAACTGGCTAAGCTAGGCAACCGCTAACTTCGTTGCCTGCGGGGGCAGGTTCGCGAGTTTCATGTAGCTGGCCATGGTCTGTGTCAACTGCGCGTCCACCTCGTCCGCAATCGTCATTACGTCCGGCAACAGCAAGCTGAAATCCAGCGCGTTGATATTGTCTTTCAACGTACCGAACAGGGTTACCTGAAGGAATCGGGATTCGTGCACCAGCATCCCGGGCGTATAACCTTGCGCGAATCGCAGTTCACCGTGTAGAACGGCGCCGGGAGAACAAACGGCATCGCTATCCTGTGGCGAACCGGCAATGGGCCGGTTCAGGCGAAAAACGAGGTCTTCGATCAGCTTGGGAAGGTGACCGGTGCGCTCGTCATCCTTTAGAGGAAGATGGTTCAGTTCGTGAGCTGCATTCACCCGTGCCAGCCAGTCTCTGACGACAATGTCAGAACAGCGCCTGAGTATATCGCTCACTCTCTCCTTGTTCGGTCGGTGAGCGGGTTTCTGAATCAGCAGTCTCTCTCGAACCAGTTCAGCCAGGCGCTGGGCCTCGACAGGTTTCACGACGATTTCGTCTGCCTGAAGAATGATCGCCTCCATCGCGCGTTTTACGTCCGGGAAGCCGCTTAATAGCATGGTGAGCGCGGTTGGTTGCGAGTGCCGCATCGCCGAGATCACTGTAAAGCCATCGCCTGCGTTGGGCATGTGCAGGTCGGTGATCAGTATGTCAAAGTCTTCTGTGGCGATACGCTTGAGGGCATCTGTCACGCCGCCTACACCGACCACCGAAAACCCATTGCATTCGAGCGACTGCGTCATCATCTCCAACACAGCCTCGTCATCATCCACCAAAAGTACCCTATGAAGAGCCGGTCCGGCTGTAGGCACACCCCTCCCGGTTAAGGACATTCAAAACACCCCGAAAACCCATGCTAGTCTCGGAAACACCTCGAAAATGATCAATAGTGATCACATCCGCGAATCTTCCCGGACTTCATGCACGATCGAGATGTATTGGCCGCCGCGTACGGAGCCTACCTCGCGCCTGCCAGTCTTCGAATGTGGGCACCGTGTGAAGGCGTTGTCGCTAGGGCAGGACCGGGGGTACAATTCGCAGACCAGAGGTCTAAATCGGAAGTTCCGGGGGCAATGCATGAGAGCGAATCCCCTGCCATCGTTGTCTCATCTTCTTTCCCTGTCCTTTGCGCTTGCTTTCGCCGCTAGCCCCGCCCAGGCGGGTGCACCACTTGGCCAAAGTAGCGCGCCCGCGCAGGCCCATGACGTCCAGACCAATGAAGCGCAGACTCATGCAGCGCCGAGCGATAAGGCGCAGGTCAGTGCACCGCAGACTGACATGGCGCCGGCGAATGCTGCCGGAGACTCGAACATTGCGGTAGAAAATTGGGTTAAGCCCAAACCCGGTTGGCTCTACGTACTTGATCCCAAGCCCGATGCCGCCGGTCCGAGGGGGCGCGTCTGGTTAGTCGATCCTGAAGCCGGCAAAGTGATGGGCAGCATTCGCACCGGCGACAATGCCGATTTTGCGCTCGCGCCGGATGGAAGCCGCCTTTATGTTGCGTCAATAACAGACGGTGATTCGAGCGAACTGGCGGTTATCGATACCGTCCAAGGTGTGGTCCTCAAGAGGGACACGATCGAGGATCGCGAAGTGGGCAATGTGCTCCCGGCATTTTCAACCATGGCGGTGTCGGGTGATGGCTTGGCGCTGCGCATCCTAAGAGACACACCCCAATCGGCAGACAGGGATTCGTTCCTCCTCGCCACCTTCGACACGCAGACTGGCGAGTTTCTGACCAGGAGTGTGCACCTGGGGAATTGCGGCCCCGGCCGCTTCATCTCTTACCCAACCGCAAATCAGTTCGACGTTCTCTGTCCGAGAACGAACAGGATCAGGCTGATTCGTGTGGACGCTGACTCGCGCGAACTGCAAAACCTGGATGTCGTACTCCCGTGGGAAAGGCGAGTGGGCGCGGCCGAGGCGATTGAGGCCTCCGGTGCTGAAGCGATTGCGATCCTTCGTGGAGACGGCGCCGTTTTTGAGATGAATATTGCCACGCAGGGATTTGCCGAGACCCCGGCACATCCCGTTCTTCCCAACCGCGTTCCCCCTGCGGCCTGGCCGATTTCGCCCGATAGCAGCAAACTCTACCTGGGGTACATCACCGACTACGACCATAACTACGACAACCGCTTTTACCTGGATTATGGCCGCCCCCCGAATCTCCGCCCCAACAATGCGATGGCGGCCGAATTTCGTGTGCTCGACACCCATACTTGGCGGAAGATCGGCACGATCAAGACCAAGATGCCATTCTGGAGCGCCGCGATAGGAAACGACGGCACAATGCTCTATGCCATGGCTCCCCAGAAGCACGCCATTTTAGTGATCGACACGGTGAAGATGCGACAGACCAGCATTCTCAAAGTCGGCGGGGCACCGACGCTCGCCCTCGTCGCACCCTGAGTTGTTCGCGGCTTGGGCTCAATCGCGATTGGGATATTTTCTGAGCACAGGCGCGAACAACATCGGGCTACATCCCGTTCTTCGACACCATGGTTCTGGCGCGGGCAAGTTCGGGACGTTCGGAATTTTTCCCGTCATTGCAGTTCTTGAGTAACTGAGCGTAGTAGGTGTTGGCCTTTTCCGCCTGGTGCGCCATTTCGGCGGCGCGGGCAGCGCCGGCCAGCCCGTTAAAGCGATTCGGATCGGTCTTCAGTGCGCTCTCATATTCGGCCAGGGCTTCGGTCGGCCGATTGAGCGTCAGCAGCATGTCGGCCAGCATCTCGCGGGCGGGAATGTCGACCTCGCGCTTTCCCAGTTTGTCCTGGAGGTCGGCCACTTCGCGCATCTGGCGCAGCGCGTCGTCGTTCTTCTTCTCCGCAAAAGCGAGCCAAGCATGAACTTCTCCGCGCGGAAAGTCTGGTCCGTCGAGCGTGTAAGCGTACTTCGACTTGCGCGTTGCTTCCTCTGCGGCATCGAATCTCTCCGCATTGCGGCGCGTGGCTTCCACCTGGCCCTGTTGCGCAGCTCCAATGGTCCGCGCCCAGTAGGTAATGCTCTGTAGATCAGGCGTCGCTCCGGCGGCCGGCTCAAGCGAAGCTATGTCGGCCCAGTGATGCATCTCCAACGCGTAAAGCGCAGGAAAATGAGCGGTGGCGAAGCCGTAATACTCCAGCATCCCGTTGTCGTCGCCAGTCTTGGGCGCACTCGCTATGATTTGCTTTGAATCGTCCAGCACGCGCTTCGCCGCATCGTCTTGTCCAGTCTGCAGATAAGCATAGATGAGGAAATGCATAGCGTGCAGTTCATGCCCGTGCATGTACATCTCACCGGATGGATGAGCGAGTGCCACCGATTTCAGGTTCGCGTCGATGTCTTCCTGCCACAGTCCAAGCCGGGCAAAAATGTGACTGGGCATATGAACGGCGTGTGCGGATGAGGATGCGATAGCCGCATAGCGGCGCGCGGCATCGAGTCCGAGTGGAGCCATGTCAGGTGTGTCGCAGGCGTGGATGATGTAGTGTGCCAGCCCGGGATGATCGGGCTGTCGAAGGAAGAGCGGATTGAGCACGGCGACAGCTTTCTTTCTGGCGGCATGGGATTTGTCGCTCGGGGGCTCGGCCGCCAACAGCGACAGGCCGTAAAACGCACCCGCCTCAGAGTCGTTGGGATATTGCTGGTAGAGTTTCCCCATCGCCTCCGAATAAGACGTAACACGCCGCATGTGGTCGCGCGTACCGTAGTCGCGATAGAAGTCGGAGAGCGCTGCGATATAGCCCTGCTCACGCTCGGTCTTGGCGCCCAGCTTCTGGGCTTTTTCCATCTCGCTCCAGCCGCGCTTCAAGGACGGCTCTGCGGGACGCTCCCAGATCTGATGGAACAAACTCATCGCAACTCCCCAGTGCGCCATGGCGCAAGCCGGATCCTTCTGCACGATCTCGACGAACTGGGCTTCGGCCTCTTCATAACCGAAGGAATGCATGAGTGCGATGCCACGCTCGAAGGGTTTCTGCGAATCAGGCGCGCAGGAGATAGGAAACGAAACGCTGCCGAGCTTCTCGGTGGCATCGTGATGATGCGCCTGCATCTCATCGCCGAACGCCGATCCCTGTAAGGAAAATAAAATACACGCGCAGACTAACAGACAGGCCCCAGCCGCTTTTCCGACCATCTTTACCCCTCCGATCGCGACAACTACTCTACACCGAAGGCGGGATTTAGGGCCAAGGCGCTGCCGAGAGCGCTACAGGAGTACTATCCAAGACTTGCGGTGCGCCCAGCCTAACTCGACGCCGACAGGCATTATACGGATGCCAAGGTACCCCCATTGAAGCACTGGCAAACATTGTGGGACATCGTACGTACATCCCGCCACCAAGCCTTATTGAATCAGCGTCCCGTTCCCCGCAGGCTCATCCGGAGGAATCACCACTGCAGCCGCCACCCGGTCTCCCGGCTCAATATTCAACAACCGCACTCCTTGAGCCGAGCGCCCCGATTCGCGGATAAACTTCGATTCAATCCGGATGATCTTCCCATACTGCGAGATCAGCATCACCTCGGATTTCTCCGTAACCTGCGAGATGCCGACGACCTTACCGTTGCGTTCCGTAGTCTTGACGTTGATCACGCCCTTGCCGCCGCGGTTCGTTAGCCGATACTCCTCCGCCGGAGTCCGCTTGCCATACCCATTCTCAGTAACCGAAAGGATGAGCGACCCTTTTTCCGGAACCAGGTCGGCGATCTCGGGAGCAATGTCGCCTTCCTTCACCGCCGCCTTAGCTTCCGGCTTGATCGTAGTAGCCATGCCAACGATGTAATCCTTCTCCGCCAGATTCATGCCGCGCACGCCAGTAGCGTTGCGCCCCATGGGCCGCACATCATCCTCATTAAACCGAATCGCCTGCCCATCGTGCGAGGCAAGAAACACAATCTGATTACCGTCAGTCAGCGAAGCCGCAACCAGCTCATCGCCCTGTTCGATATTGATAGCGATAATGCCGCGCTGCATCACGTGCGAGAAATCCTTGACCTCGGTCTTCTTCACTGTCCCATTGTGCGTGGCAAAAAAGACATAGCGATTTTCTTCTTCCAGATCGCGCACCGCGAGCATGGTACGAACCGTTTCGCCCGGCTGCAGACCGACCAGATTCCCCACATGCTTACCTCGGCCGGCGGCAGCAATGTCAGGGATCTCATACACCTTCAGCCAATAGACGCGCCCGGTATTCGTGAAGATCAGAATGTAAGCGTGAGTAGAAGCAATGAAGAGATGCTCGACAAAATCCTCGTCGCGCGTCTTCATGCCAGTGCGCCCGGTGCCGCCGCGCCGCTGCATCCGGTAAGTCGAAACCGGAGTCCGCTTCATATAGCCGGAATGGCTGACTGTGACCGCAACCTGCTCGTCGGCGATCAGATCCTCCAGCATGATCTCGGCAGCTTCGTCTTCAATCACCGTCCGTCGCGCGTCGCCGTACAGCTTCTTGACCTCTTCCAGTTCTTTGATGATCACCTTGCGCAGCTTGGTCTCCGAAGCAAGAATTGACTCATACTCAGCAATCGCCTCGCGCACCGATTTCAATTCATTCGCAATTTCGTCGATCGAGAGCTTGGTCAAGCGATGCAATTGCAATTCAAGGATGGCATCCGCCTGCTTAGCCGTGAACGGCTTTTCCGCATCCAGCTTCGGAGCCCGCCCCGTAGTATTGATGTCGACTTTCTTGCCGCCAAAATAAGCGACCAAATTTTCGCGAGCGTCGCCGCGGTTCGCGCTGCCGCGAATAATGGCGATCACGCTATCCAGGTGATCAAGTGCGGTCCGGTAGCCTTCCAAAATGTGCTCGCGGTCGCGGGCTTTGTTCAGCAAATACGAAGTCCGCCGCCGCACCACGTCGACCCGATGATCGATGAAGTGCTTGATCGCCTGGATCAGCCCCATTTCCTTCGGCTGCCCGTTGACCACGGCCAGCAGGATCATGCTGAAGCCTTCCTGCATCGACGTATGCTTGAAGAGCTGATTGAGTACGATCTGGGGCTCGGCTCCGCGCTTCAGTTCGATCACGATGCGCATGCCATCGCGATCGCTCTCGTCGCGAATATCGGAGATATCGTCGATCGTCTTCTCATTCACCAAATCAGCGATGCGCTCAATCAGGCGCGCCTTATTCACCTGATAAGGAATCTCTGTAACAATGATCGCCTGCTTGTCCTTGGTAACGCTCTCAATCGCGGCGCGAGCCCGCATCATGAAACGTCCGCGGCCCGTTCGATAAGCCTCAAAGATTCCAGCGCGGCCATGAATAATTCCCGCCGTGGGAAAGTCCGGCCCCTGCACAAATTTCAAAATTTCCGGCAATTGCGCCGCGGGATTGTTTACCAGCGTGATCGTCGCGTCGACAATCTCAGTCAAATTATGGGGAGGAATTTTCGTAGCCATCCCCACCGCAATTCCGTCCGAGCCATTCACCAGCAAGTTGGGATAGCGTGCCGGCAGCACGGCCGGCTGCGTCTCGGTCCCGTCGTAGTTTGGATAAAAATCAACCGCCTCTTTGTCGAGATCCTCAAGCAGCGCCGTAGAAACGCGCGTCAACCGAGCTTCTGTATATCGATCCGCCGCCGGAGGATCGCCATCGACTGACCCAAAATTCCCCTGCCCATCCACCAGCGGCGCACGCATGGCAAACGGCTGCGCCAGTCGCACCAACGCGTCATAAACCGCCAGGTTTCCATGGGGATGGTACTTGCCCATCACTTCGCCGACGATGCGGGCGCACTTACGCGTGGCCCGTCCCGGAGCGAGCCCCATCTGCTGCATGGTGTAAAGAATCCGACGATGCACCGGCTTCAATCCGTCGCGGACGTCGGGCAAAGCGCGGCCAATAATCACCGACAACGAATAGTCGAGATAAGACCGCTTCATCTCGTCTTCAATGTTGACCGGTTGCATGTTGAGCGCGCCCGGACCCGTAGGCGGTTGTCCGTCGCCACCAGCAGGAGGAGTTAAAGGAAGCTCGGGATTCTGATCGTCAGCCATGAAGTTCAGTTCTCAATTCTCGGAAAATAAGTTCTCGGTAAGCTCGCGTGGGCCCGCTGTGGGCAGGGGCGACTGACTCCTCGAGCGGAGTCTGGCGTCGCTCGCTCCGGCTTACGACAAATCTCCCTAAGTGATTGCATCTACAGGAGCTTATCTAATCTGATTTACTCCTAAATTATACCACGTCCAAGAGCGGGATATGACCGTGAAGCTGAGAATGACAATAACGAAATCAGCACGTACATGCTGCCTTGAACGGGGTGACCTTGCTGGGCGAGCCGCCAATGTCACGCTGGCTGAGGACGCCGATGCAAAGCTTGCTCATCGGCCTGATCGGATGGGCTTCAAGTCCGCAGTGTTGGGATCGTGATGCGGCGAGCCTATTTTGCCTGCGCGGCGCCCCGGGACAGTGAAACGCTCGTCCCTTGCTGCCTACGCCCGCCGCAACGTCAGCAGCGTAATCTCCGGAGGCACGCCGATCCGCACCGGGAAGCCAAGAGTTCCCAGCCCGCGATTCACATAAAGCGCAGCCTTCTGCCCACTGCTGGAAGTTGCAATCGGCAACCGATAAAGCCCCGCCACAAAAGGAGTAATCAGGCGCGCCGGACTGACGCTGTGATCCACAATCTCAACCTTCACCTGTCCACCATGCGTGTGGCCTGCCAGGCTAAGCTCGATCCCGAGCTCAGCCGCGCGCCGAAACGAATTCGGATTATGCGAAAGCAATACATTCGGCATATCGCGCCGGATCAGACGTTCAATCTCGGCCAACATCGGGCCCAAAGGAACATGATCGCCCTCACCGCTCGTCATGTGGTCGCGCTGGTAATCGACGCCCATCAAATTAAACCGCGCGCCATTATGCTCGACCACCGCCGAATCCGCCCGCAGCAGCCGCATTCCCTTTTCCGCGAACAGCCGTTGCGCCTCGTCTTCCACACCCGCATAAATTTCGTGATTGCCATTGCATCCCCAAACGCCCAGCGGAGCGCGCAACCGGCTCAGCTGGGTAAGGCAAACGTCCAGCGGATCGCCTTCGCTTGTAACGAAGTCTCCTGTAACGAAAGAAATGTCCGGTTGCAGCGCGTTCGCCATGTCCACAGCGCGAGCAATTTCGAGCGGCGGCATGTAGTCGCCAATGTGTATGTCGCTAAGCTGTGCAATACGCAACCCGTCCAGCTGTGGAGGAAGATTGGCCACGGGCACATCGACGCGCTCGATCGTATAGCGCAATCGTCCCGCCGCAAATCCATAGGTAGCGGCCAGGAATGGAAGACCTCCCGCCACCACCGCAGCATATTGAAAGAAAGTTCGGCGCGCGGGGTTGAATCCTCCCGCAACCGCTTCAGAATGACGCCGAAGCCCCGCCGCCGCGAAGTTAGTCACCCATTCAATTGCCGCCACCGACTCAATCGCCAGAAATCCAAAAATCGAAGCGGCCACCCACAAGCGCGAAAAGGTCAAGAGTGCCTTGCCAAGACTGAAGCCGCCAAAATTAAGCCGCGAAATTCCATGCCCCAGCAGCGGATCAGACAGCGACACCAGCAATGCAGCCGCCAGCGCAATCAGTCCGGCCCGCAGCCCGAACCTCCAGTTGGCATTCGAGAACCAGCGGATCCAAGCCCACGCCCGCAGAAACCAGAATCGCTGCACGGCGTAGAAAGCGAGAAGAAACAAGGCAAAAACAAGAATTCGAGTAAGAATCAGGGTTAGACTCCGTTAACAATTTCTCTCGACTTAGATGCGTTGCAGGTGCTCGACGGCTCGGACGAAGAAACTGGGATGGCCGATCGAAGAAAACCTGGCTAGGTGCCCCGACTCACGCTCAGTTTGTGTTCAGTGACTGAGTGGGGCTACTACGCAACTGGCCCCGCAACGGGTTCTCCGGTCGTCGCCGCGGTTAGCGATTTGTTTCGATCTGTTCGAGAGATCGCAAAGCGGCCGCCCGCTCTCGAGCATTTTGCAGAGCCCGCTTGACGTGGCGAGGAGCGGTGCCTCCGGGAACATCATGCAGCGCCAGGACCTGGTTAAGTCCGAGGCAGGAATGGAAGCCCGCATCAAAACTCGAATGGAGTGCTTGCAGGTCGGCGAGTGGAAGGTTTTGTAAATCGCATCCGCGCCCCGCTGCCAAAGCAACCGCCTTGCCCACAGCTTCGTGCGCCAGGCGCGACGGCACTCCGCGTTCGACGAGATAGGCTGCGGCGGCCCATGCGTTCATAAAACCCGAACTCGCGGCCTGATTCATCTTGACGTCGTTGAATTCGACCGTGTTCATAAATCCGGTCACAAGCGGCAACATACTGATGACCGTATCGGACACGTTGAACACGGGTTCCTGCGTTTCCTGCATATCTTTGTTGTAGGCGAGCGGCAAGCCCTTCAGCAGAGTTTGCAGCACAGTGGCACAACCCATGACGCGAGCCGCTTTGCCGCGCACCAGTTCCAGCAAGTCAGGATTTTTTTTCTGCGGCATGGCGCTGCTGCCGGTGGAGAAAGCTTCAGGTAGCTCAACGAATCCGTAAGCGGCCGTGGAGAACAAAATCATCTCCTCAGCCCAACGGCTAAGGTGGAGCGCAAGCAAGGAGAGCACTTCGACAAATTCGATGGCAAAATCGCGGTCGCTGGTAGCATCGATACTATTCGCCGTCGGAGCATCAAATCCTAGCTCCGCAGCCATCGCTTGACGATTGAGTGTGAGCGTAGCTCCAGCGACCGCACCCGAGCCTAACGGACAAAGATTCGCACGCTTGCGACAATCTCCCAGGCGCGAAGCATCGCGAAGAAACATTTCGACATAAGCTAGCAGCCAATGCGCAACCAAAACCGGCTCTGCTGGCTGCAAGTGCGTATAAGCAGGCATCGCCAAAGGGGAAGAGGAACCGGCCGCAGATTCGGCGCGAGACAGCAGCGCCTCGATCCAATCGGCAATCAGACTTTGCAGTCGGTCGATGGAGTGGCGCACAAAGAGTCGGAGGTCGGTCGCGATTTGCTCGTTGCGGCTGCGTCCCGTATGCAACTTGTAGCCCGTCCCGCCGATCAGCGCCGCAAGTTGTTTTTCGACAAAGTGGTGAACATCCTCGGCTTCGGGATCGTTCAGGAACTCAGGTTCGGATTCGGCTCGCTGACCGATTTTTCTCAGAGCCGTAACGATTTCAGAAAGTTCTTCGGAGGAAAGCACTCCCGTATGTTCGAGAGCGTTGGCGTGAGCGCAACTCGCAGCAAGTTCGAAAGGCAGCAGCCGTTGATCGAAAGGAAACGACCGCTGCCATTTCTCAAATTCAGGGTCAAGCGGCTGCCGGAAGCGGCCCGACCACATCTTCATTGCGAAACCTCTACCTTATGCTGCGTCTGAGCGCGGCAACGCGAAGGCAATCCCAGAATGCGTATAAAGCCTTCGGCGTCTTTTTGGTCGTAACTCGCGCCCATGGTGAACGAAGACAGGTCTGTGCGATAGAGCGAGTAATCCGATTTGCGGCTGGCGATGCTGACGTTGCCCTTGTAGAGCGACAACTTGACCGTTCCGGTCAAATTCTGTTGCGTGGTTTCTACAAAAGCATCGAGCGCTTCGCGGAGCGGTGTGAACCACAGGCCGAAGTAAACCAGTTCGGCATATTTTAGTCCGACATGTTGCTTGAAGTGCAGCAGGTCGCGATCAAGACATAGGGCCTCGAGTTCGTTGTGAGCGGCAAGCAGCAGCGTGCCTCCGGGAGTTTCATAGCAGCCGCGCGACTTGATGCCGACGAAGCGATTTTCGACCAGATCGATGCGCCCGACAGCATTCCGTCCGCCGATTTCATTCAGCAGTTCGACCAGCGATACAGGATCGAGAGTTTGTCCTTCCACCGAAACCGGCACACCTTTTTCGAAACCAATTTCAACTTGCTCTTCTTTGTCAGGAGCTTCCTGCGGAGACTTTGTCAGTTGCCAGGTGCTCGCAAATGGCGCATTACCCGCATCTTCCAGCTCTCCACCTTCGTGGCTTATGTGCCAGAGATTGCGATCGCGGCTGTGAATCTTCTCGCGGCTGGCGGTTACGGAAATGCCACGCTTTTCAGCGTAGTCGAGACAATCTTCGCGTGACTTCAAATCCCACTCGCGCCACGGCGCGACAACTTTCAACTCGGGAGCAAGCGCCTGGTAAGCCATTTCAAAGCGAACCTGATCGTTGCCCTTGCCGGTGCATCCGTGGCTAACCGCCGAAGCACCTTCGCGCAACGCAACTTCAACCTGATGCTTTGCAATCACTGGACGCGCCAGCGAGGTGCCGAGCAAATATTTGTTTTCATAGACCGCGCCCGCTTTCAGCGCAGGCCAGACGTAGCCAGTCAGAAATTCTTCGCGCAGATCCTCGACCACAACTTTGCTGGCTCCAGTTTTATATGCCTTGCCGACGACGCCCTCGACGTCATCTCCCTGTCCCACGTCAGCGACCATGGCAATCACCTCGTAAGCGTAGTTTTCCTTGAGCCATGGAATGATGATGGAAGTGTCGAGTCCGCCAGAGTAGGCGAGAACAATTTTTTCAGTCGTCTTAGGCATGGGCGTGTGCGCTCCTCGCCGAAAAGCGGCCTGCAGCGCCGCCCAACAGCCATACCAGTATAGCTTTTTGAATATGTAGACGATTTTCGGCCTGATCGAAAATGACCGAGTTTACCGAGTCGATGACCTGATCGGTGACTTCCTGGCCGCGATGCGCGGGTAAACAGTGCATGAAGCGGGCATGAGGCTTGGCGAGCTGCATGAGCGCGGCATTTACCTGGTAAGGAGCGAAGATGGCGTTGCGTTCTTCGGCTTCGTGTTCTTCACCCATGCTGGCCCAGGCGTCGGTGTAAACCGCATCGGCTCCGGCGACGGCTTTGCGCGGATCAGTCATAATGCGCAGCGTGGCTTTCGTTTCGTCGGCTATGGCCTTCGCCATCGTGACAATTACGGGATTAAGCGCGTAGCGCTCGGGCGTCGCAATCGAGACCTTCGCGCCCACCGACGCGCCCGCCAACAGGAGCGAATGCGCCATGTTGTTACCATCCCCGACATAGGCGAAATGCAGTTTCTTGAGATCGCCAACATGTTCCTGCAGGGTGAAGAAATCGGCGAGCGCCTGACAGGGATGTTCGAGCTCGCTGAGAGCATTGATGACGGGAACGCCAGCGTAAGTGGCCATCTCTTCAACCACCGCGTGGCTAAAGGTGCGCAATACGATGATGTCGATCCAGCGTTCAAGATTGTGGGCGATGTCGTAGAGCGATTCGCGGGCGTTGAGTCGGCTGGCCGTCTGGTCAACGAAAAAAGTGCTGCCGCCCAAGCTGTCCATGCCGGCTTCGAACGTCAGGCGAGTACGCAGCGAGGGCTTTTCGAAAAACATCACCATCTGCTTGCCAGAGAGAGCGGCGCGAAAATCGGCAGGCCGTTGCTTGAGCATGGAGGTGAGGTTAAATAACGAGAGAATTTCGGCGGGGGCAAGGTCATGGATCGACACGAGATCGCGGGGCGCGATTGCTTCCGGCGGCAGGCTCGGCGGATGCGTCTTTGTCTTCACGGCTGGCGGATTCATTAATGCCAAAGGATCGTTTCTCATTTGCGTTTCGTTAACACTCCATTCTCAAAAAATCTTGCCCGGCCGCGGCGTTGGCCCCAGCCAGCCACTTACGACAACTCGCGAATTCGTCGAGCAAGCGCTTGCGCTTTTTGCTTATCGGTGGCAATGACCAGCACGGTGTCGTCGCCGGCGATGGTCCCGACCACTTCAGGCCAGTGCGAAGCGTCGAGCGCGGCGGCGACAGGTTGCGCGCTCCCAACCGTCGTTTTGACCACCAGCAAGTTTTGCGCTTGCCGGATCTCCACTACAAACTGGTGTGCTAGATGCATCACCGACGGCAAAACGCTATCCGGACCGACGCTTTCGCCAGGGCGCCGGTAACCGTCAGGACCCTTCACGAGCTTCAGTTCGTGGATGTCGCGGGACAGCGTCGCCTGACCCACCTCAAATCCCTTGCGCTCCAGCCTCTGCTGGAGAGAGTCCTGGCTTTCGACGGGACCGTAGTCGAGCAGGTCGAGAATCGCTTTGTGGCGGGCCGTCTTCGACATGAATAAAAATGCACTTCAATGAATAAGTATCCATTTGCAGGCGGGTTCCTGTCAAGCGGGAAATCCAGGAAATAGAAGGTCGAATATCGATTACTACCGGCGCAGAGGAGCACGGGGGAAGCCGACTTTATCGAGCTCCCGAGCCTGCCTTGAGGGAGCCAATGGCGATTGGCATAGGGAAGACCCTACTGCCCGGCTATGCTGGCCGGGAGCTGGAAGTCTACGCCATTGTCGTCATTCACTTTACGGGTGGCGGGGAGGTCGAGATCGGCCAACAAGATTTTCTTGGTTCGGCCATCGGCGAAGTCAAAGAGTGTATCGCCCACAATCGCGTAGTTCAGCACGTCGGACTGGTGGCCGTCTTTGAAAACGAGCACGGTCGGAGGCTGAGCAGTCACGGGCTCTTCGGAGGCTAGCGAAGATGAATCGCGGTCGATGGAGTATTTGCTGGCCGCATCTACGTCCCACGCGCCAGGAGCGAGGACGTAGTCGTCGGGTGAGTCGTCGTCCGCTTCCTGCGCATACGGAACGGCGAACGGAACGTAAACGGGCTCTATGACGCCGATGGGGAACTCCTGTTTCTGTTTCTTTTCCTTTTCCTTGCGGTGTTGGCGCTGCACGGAGGACGACGGTGGATCCAGATTCGCCGGTAGAAAGAAGTTGGAACCTCCAAAAACCGAGGTGCTGGCATAACCGTTCGGACCGAGGGAGGTTACGCTCGGCCGGATACCACGGGGGGCATTACTGCTGCCGAAACCCATTGAGGTGACCGAGGGCGCGGGTCCGTTAAGCTGAGCATGAACGTAAAACGCCGACAACAAGAACAGCAGAAAACAGGATCGCATACCGGCCAGCATGAGAAGCCCTCCCGCGCAATTAGGTTACACCAATTTTCCGGCCGACTTCCGCGGCCTGACTAAATTAGAACTTCCAGCCACCTGGAAAGTTGCGCGAAAATTGCGCGGGAGGGAATTCTCCGCGTTAGGCGGCGGTGAGCGGCGCACGGGACGTAATCCGGCGCAGTTCGAGCATCCGGTGGCGCACATAACCGTCCTCGGTTAAGTGCGCAGAAGCAATGGCTTTGCGGCTGCTCGCGACCATCTGATCGAGCGGTCGGCGCTGAGGAAATTGGGGGTCAAGTTCCCGGCAGAATTCGCAAGGTCGGCTGGAACGTGTGTCAAAGCGATATATGACGGCGGGGTCAATGTGTTCCACGAAAAATAGCTCCTAAGGAGGGTCGAAAACGGATTCACCTGATTGTGGGGCAGAGTCACAGTATTCTGCCCCGATTCTTCACTTGTCTGGACGAGGTCTTTGTACTACATGGGATGGGATGTGTACAAGCCCTTCGCGAGGGGGGCGATTTTGCTGCCTTTTCGTGCGTCGAACTGCTCCCAGGGGGAGAGGCGGGGAAAGTCGCAAACGCAGCCCGCGACGACCTGCGATCGAGTTTTCGGACTTAATTTTCTGTCCCGACAAGGCACCCTTGATTCAAGACCGCTCGCCAAGGCATCATTCCAGAGAAAGTAATCACTCGGGAGAACCTTTTGAGTCGCGCTGCCAGCAATCCGAGCACTGTGTTCTTTTTCGATGTCGATAACACGCTCATCGACAATGATCGCGTAGCCGAAGATCTGAAACGGCACCTAGCAAATAAAGTGGGCGAGACCAGCGGACGGCGCTATTGGGAACTCTTTGAAGAGTTGCGCACCGAACTCGGATATGCGGATTATCTCGGCGCGTTGCAGCGTTATCGTATCGAACAGCCGCGCGATCCGAAGCTGCTGGCAGTGTCGCACTTCATGATCAATTATCCCTTTGCCAACCGGTTGTTTCCCGAGTCTCTCGACGCGGTGGAATATGCTCGGAGTTTGGGGCGAGCCGCGATTCTAAGCGATGGCGACGTGGTTTTTCAGCCGCGCAAGATCGATCGATCAGGATTGCATGAAATCTTCGAAGGGCGTGTCCTGATTTATATCCACAAAGAGCTGGAGCTGGACGACGTGGAAACAAAGTTTCCAGCGACGCACTATGTAATGGTCGATGATAAGGTGCGCATTCTGTCGGCGATCAAGAAGCATTGGGGTAAAAAGGTGACGACGGTATTTCCGCGGCAGGGACACTATGCGCTCGATACGGCACAAGTGGCGCAGTATCCAAAGCCGGATATTACCCTGGAACGGATCGGGGAGCTGCAGAGGTATTCGCTCGAACAGATTTTGGCGGCGGCAAAAGAGTGAGCGCCTACTCGGATTCTTCTTCTTGTTCCTGAGACGCGCCGCGTTGGACCAAGCCTTCTAACTCGCGGCTCAGGCTTGCTCGGCTGGTGTCGGACAATTCCAAGAAACGAAAAGGTTGAAGGCATCCTTGCGTGGCCCACATGGGAAACAACATTTGGCCGCGGCAGCGGATGCTGGTGATGCCGAGGTGGAACACGACCGTTACCCGAATGCCTTCGTCGAGCGGTTGTTCGAGCGAAACTAATCCGCCGTTGATGGAGAGCTGACTCATGCGGCCGCGGATCTGACGTCCGTTCTCGAGTAGCACCAGTGCCAGAATGGAACCGCCGAGCTTAACGCGCAAGCCGCGTTGTCCTCTATGCGAAATAGCGGTGGAGGGCATTCTGCATCAATTTTGCATCAAGGGGGCGGTAACAGGGCAGATTACCAAAGTCAGGTACTCGTTTGGGCCGCGTCTCCTTGGATCCTAGTGCTTTGGCGGCCGGAGGCCTTCATCGTACATTGCGCCGTAATCCAAATACTGGGCTACGGGGTCATCCCAATAGCTGATCTCGACTTTATCGACCGTATCGTTTTTCCCAAAGCTGGCGCTTAAGTGAGCGTTCACACCAGCGAAATATGTGGGCAGGTTGAGCTTTTGATAACGCGCCAGTACCTGGTCGCGAAGCGCGGGATCGAAATGGACTCCATAGTTGTCGACCAGTGCCTTGATAGCGTCGTAATCGCCCTCCGCCTTGATGCGCATGAGTTCGGCGAGCAGCATGCCCACTCCTTGACGCATTTTCTGATAATCGGCTACGCGAACGTAGGTCTTGCCGTCGCGATTAAACTGCTCGATCGAGCCGGGAACCTTGTCGGCAATATAGTGTGCGATCAGCTGCCGATCGCGTTCGTGGTCTTCTTCAATGGTGTCGCCATGTGGAATGCGGCGAAGTTGGTTCAGGGCGACCAGTGCCGCGTTGTCATACATTGCCTTAGCCACTTCTTCCTGGTTTGAAATCAGGCCCAGTTCTTTCAGCTTCGGATCCCAAACGTTCCACAACGCCATCAGGTCAGCGCGTCCCTCTTCGAGCGTGGAAAAATATTCCTTCAAAAACGGCTGCGCTCCGCCGCTCACGCGGTCGCTCAATTTTCCAGAGCCGTGACCGATCACTTCGTGCATGGCGACCAAAAGATCGCTGGCTTCGGTGCCGTATTTCGCGGCGCGCTCAATCTCGGCGGCATCGGAGGCGAACTCGGCAGTGGCGGCTTGACCGTTGGTTTCCTCCAGAGCGCGCTTGCTGCCCATGAACAGAAAATTCTTTGATCCATACTTCTCGTGGATCTCGTTTTCGTTCGGCAGATTGTCACCGATTGTGCTCACGCTGAAATCGCCCGTTTCAATGAGGGTTTCGACCGCCTTGACTACTGGAAGTTTGAATGAGGTGAGCTTGTATTTCGCATCCCATGGAGCCTTCTGTTCGAAATAGGCGGCATTTTCCGCCAGTTTCTTCATGGCGGTGGTGACGGGCTTATCGGTGATGGTGACGAAACTCTGCGAGCTTCCTTTCGCGCCACGCGCGTCGCGATAGACCTCGATGAAGCCGTTGTCAAAATCCACAGTGGCATCGTTTTGAACCCAGGCGGTGCCGAATGCGACCCACTCTGCATAATCACCGGTCTGGTAGTAACGGATGAGATGGTCAATCGCTACTGCCTGCTCGGGGTCCGCATAGGCCAGCGCCTTCTCGAAGCACTCGTTCGCCCGCTTTAAGAATGTTGCATACAATCCGGGATGAATTTTGCCATCCGGCGTTCCGGCGCGGTAGACGAGTTCCGTGAGCTTGCCATCCGCGCCTCTTACCACCCGCGAGTTCAGCGGATACTTATCTTGAAAACCTTTCAGATCGGCCAAGCTCAGACCTTTGTAAAACGTGTTTGAGCTGGCCTGGATCGGATCTTTCTTTCCCACGGGACTCTTGGCCGTGATCATCGGCTCAAATGCAGGATCGAACAGTGAAGCCTGCAATGACTCCAGCTGGCGAATCACATCGGCGGGCCTGGTCAGCGGCGGAAGATCGGCATAGGCGGTGCGAAAAGCTCCATTTTGCTGCGCGATCAGCGCGGCTTTTTCCAACTGCCCGAAGGTGAAATTGGGCAGAAATTTCTGTGAGGTAATCTCATTGTGATTGCCGCGATTGGCCCAGAAGAGTTTCGCGAAGTCGGCGATCTTCGCCAGCGCCGCAGGATCGATTCCTTTAGGATGCGCCATGATCTCTTCGAACAAGCGTTTCTGTTCGAGACCGTAGGCAGAAATTTGATCGTAAAAAATCGGATCGATAGCGGTCGAAGCCTGCACCAGCCAGTATGCCAACGCCTGCTGCCGAGGGGTAAGCGCCTTGAAGCTGGGGGCATGGAGTTGAATGAATGCGGTGTCTCCTACGCGCTCGACAAGAACATTGTCGCTTTTCTTTTGCTGGCAAAGCGCTGGTGTGGCGATGGCGAATGTGAGGGAAAGAGAAAACAGGAGTGCGGAACTTAGCGACTTCAGCGACGTTAACAATGGGCCTCCATGCGATTCGGTCCGGGGCCGGACCAAACTTCGCAGGCTACCACAAACGGATCAGGCGAGGCAGAAAAGAACGCTGCGGACGCTGCGGAAGGAGGTTGATTTCGATTTTGCCCCTCCGGCATCCCGCTAAAGTATTGAAGTACGATGACTTATCTCTGACAGTTCCTGGTTCTCAGTTCCTGGTTCTCAGTTTTCCGGTTCCGAGAAAAAACAGGTTCCATGGCAGGCACACACTTCCGCCCTGGCCGATCCGCTTTTCATTTTCTAACATCTTCGAACATCGCGAGTGTGACGTCGATGATGGTGGTCACTGGCGGAATGTGACGAAGGAGTGGGATGAGCAAGTCAAGAGCTTTGCGTGGTTGGTGCGAACAGATCGTGAACATCGAGACACACAAGGGAGATGCGGCGTTGTGAGAGCGAGCTGTGACGGTCGACGGCCGTGCCACGGGATCACTTCGCGCGCTACGCCGCCTCCCTTCGACCCGCCTGCGTAGGTCGTGCCGTAGGGGTAGTCCTCACCTTATGTAAGATTGCTCGAACGCGCCGCTTCACGCGCGCACCGCTCATTGGACGTTTTACTGCACGTCGGAAACTTTTCCGTTGAGGAACGTGACCTTAATGTCCTTGTAGACATAAATCTGTTTGGCGCCAAGATTGACGATCTTGTCGGGCTGGCCGATCGCGGCTACGACTTGATCGGTGGTTTGCCCTTTTTCAATTTGTTGCGGTGGAGGAGGGGCTTGCTGTTGCGCTGGCGCTCCGCCCTGGTCGCCACCACCTTGCTGGTTGTTGGCTTGGGCGTCGTTATTATTATTATTGCCGCCGGCCTGATCGCCACTCCCGCTGTCATCGATGGCGAGGAGTCCGCCGACGGTGTCTTCCACCTGGCCCACGCTGGTGGTTGCCAGCGACCCTTTCGGGAACTGGAAAATCACGTCAGCCTTGTTGAACGTCGTTGGACTCGTGTTGTTGCAAGAATCGCAAGCGACGATGCTGATTTCCACTTGATCTTTTGGCAGATTGACGTTGAGCTTTGATGGATATACTTTCGTTCCGGCCTGGAAAAACGAGGTGGTCTGCTGTTTCCCAAATTTTCCCATGATGCCGCCTCTGGCGCCCATCATTAGGGAGCTGGGAGAATGCACCGCACCATCTTGATAGTGAGTCGCGACGGGCTGGTCCGCGTAGGGCACGCTGAGAATTCCGCCCTTCTTGATGTTCAAAATGGTACCCGCCTCGATTACGGCAGCTCCATTCGAATCGGCCCCCATCTTGACCAGCTTGTATTGAGCGATCAGTTGTTCCTGCAGAGAGACCGCCTGGGCGCTGGCCAGCGACGCCGGAAAAATCATGGCAGCAAGAAGCGCAAGTACTGGAATCAAATCGTAAGATTTCCGCGACATTGTGAACCCTCCGGATTGGCATATCCCAAAATTCCGCTCATTAATTTTTAGCACTAGATCTTTCGTACAGCGCCGCGCTGAACAGTGCGCACCGAGTCGGAGAACATGTATTCGTACGTGGCAGTCGTAAATTGCAGAAGGGAGCGTCGTACTCCGACGCTCCCATTGCCTGACTAATCAGGCTTGATTCATCAAAACTGATCGAAGCAAGCTGATTAAATCGCTATTTTGCCAGCGTCTGTTCTACAACCCGCCCCCACCGGAGGCAGCCTCCTGTTTGACCTCTGATTCGGTCTGGTCGGCTGCCTGCTGTTGATCTTCCAGGGTCTTTGCCGCAGTCGTATCGGCTGGTGGAGGTGGCACATCCGAAGCCACCGTGCCGGTATCAGGAGCCTTCGGAATACCGCCTGTACCTTGCTTCTTCGCCAATTCGCCCAAGCCGTTGTTGAGTTGCTCGTCGAAGTGGTTTTGCATCTCCTGCAAGTCGTCTACCTTAACGGCTACGGTCTGTCCAGCCGCACAGTCTGACTTCTTGCTGGCAGAGACGCTGGCGTTCACCGTATTGTCGGCGTCCGGAGTATCGGTGAGACGAGTGATGACATCACCTTGTGTCAGCCCACATTCCTGTCCGTTTGCCACCACGGAGAGGTCGCTGTCGACGACAAAGGTGCGCCTTGCGGGATCGAGTGCCGGCGGTACTTCGCCGTTTGCTGCCGCCGCCGGTGCTGCACCACCGCCGCTAGATCCACCGTTCTGTGCCGCTTGCGTCTGCTGCGCCGCCAACTGCGCCTTCACTTCATCGGCGATCGCCTGTTTGACCTCAGGAGTCAGGGCTACTTGACCTGAAGCCGGAGCCGGAGGAGGAGCATCGCCACCGCCGCCACCGCCATCGCCCGCGGCAACGTCAGCATTCGCCTCCGCCTGGGCCGCATACGCGGCCTGCAAGTTCGCGGCAATCAGGTAGTCCGTAAGCCAGAAAGCCGGCCCGGCATAAACGGGATAGGGGTTCCACCACCCAGCATAAAAGCCCCACCACGGTGCGCCTCCCCAGCCCCATGCGCCTATGCCCCAGTAAACTGGTGCTCCCCACGGATGATAGCCCCATGCATAAAATCCTGGGTGATACCAAACGCCGGGATAGTAGCCATAGTAGGAGCGACCGCCGTAGAAGTAGCCGCGATAGACGCCGGTCCGATAGACGCCGTGGCTGTAGTATGTACGCGAGTAATAGGAATGGCCGCCACGGGTTACATAGGCGCGCTGCACGTATCCGCCGTGCCGGCCGGTGTTTACGACGCGCGCTCCGTTGTGCATACCCACAACCGTGCGCCCGCCATGCACGCCACGGTTAATCTGCATGCCGTTGCGGTTGACCGAGCGAATCGATCCGTTGCTACGGATGTTCGCCGATCCCCCGCCGCGCAGAGAAACGTTTCGGCTTCCGGCGGGCGAATGGGCGCCGGCGCCACCTCGGTTGCCAGCGTTTGCGCCGCCTCGATTGCCCGCTCCGGCGTTACCACGATTGCCAGCCGCTGTACCCCCCCGGCTGCCGCCCGCAGTGTTGCCTCGGTTAGCGGTCGATGCTCCACCCCGGTTGGTGTTTGCCGCTCCACCCCGGTTGGTGTTGGCTGTGCCACCCCGGTTGGTGTTGGCTGTGCCACCCCGGTTGGCGGTCGCCGAGCCTGGTCCACGATTGTTCGAGCCTGCTGTGCCACGGTTCGCGCTGCTTGCGCCTCCGCGGTTGCTTTGGGCGCTGCCTGGACCACGATTGTTCGAAGCGCCTCCAGCGGGACGGGCAGCGGAGCCGCTGGCATGGGACGCCGGGGCCGCCGAATGCTGAGCCGGGGCGTGGGCCGCCGGGGCCGAATGAGCCGGCGCTGAGGCCTTTGGAGGGGTGTTCTTTTCAGCCGAAGCCACTGCGGCGAAAGTTAGAAGAGCTAGCAATACGGACCATTTCGTCAGGACGTTCTTTGCTCGGTTGCTCGAATTCATAGCCACTCCTGTGAGAGATGAAGCTCTTAACCTATAAACCCAACAGCCAGAAATATACTCGGCAAGACCAAAAAGTTCGCTCAGCCTGCGTCCTGCTCTTGGATTTGTTCGACGAGAGCTTCTTGGTCCGAGTGCCATGGGGGAAGGGCCGGGCACCGGCCTTTGAAGTCCCGACAATTTCACACCCGTTTCGCCGCCGTGTCAAGCAAACTGCTCCAATTTTACATTCACCAGAGTTAACCAATCGAGTTTTTCTTTCGCAAAAAATATCGACTCGACGGTCGGAACGATAGTCGGGACGATATTGGATCGCAACGCGAATCTCCGCAAGACGTCGACCAGGTTTCAAGCGGAACGGCGTCTTGCGAGCACTTACGATCTGTTGACTACTTGTTTACCTCCGACTGACAACCACTCTTTCCTCGCCTCGTAAGCTGCCCTTCAGTGGCAGAACATTCGTTCCCACAAAACTCAAGTTCGACAGACCTTTTGGAGGCAAGCTGTGAAGCAGACCGCACTGAAAGACAACGTTTTTCAAGATAAATTCCGAGGGTATAAATCCATATCGCCCGCGATTCTGGGCTTGGTTTTTTCCTTCTCGATCATTACCGCCGCCGCCGCGCAGACCAATTCCTATCAACAGACGAATCTGGTTTCTGACATGACCGGAGTGGCCAACAACACCGACCCGAATCTCGTCAACCCCTGGGGAATTTCATTCGTCCCGGGTTCGGCGTTCTGGGTCTCCGACAACAAGAGCGGACTCTCGACGATCTATGACGCAAATGGCGTGTTGCAGTTTTCCGTCCCGATTCCGGCTCCCGCGGGCGACACTTCGCCATCGACGCCCACGGGCACCGTGATCAACCAGACCAGCGGTTTTAAGGTCAACGGCTTTCCCAGTCAGTTTCTGTTCGACACGGAAAATGGAACCATCGCGGGCTGGTACAACTCGGGCAACGCTGTGACTCTTGCCGACCGCTCGTCGACTGGAGCCGTTTACACCGGCCTGGCCATGATCACCAACGCCACGGGATCGTTTCTCCTCGCGACGAACTTCCATACGGGACAGATTGATGTTTTTGACAGCAATTTCAACCTGACTACGCTGGCTGGATCGTTCACAGATCCCACGCTGCCAGCGGGCTACGCTCCCTTTGGAATTCAGCCGATTGGAGGCCAGGTTTTCATAACTTATGCGCTGCAAAATGCGGCCAAAAGCGGCGCGACATCCGGCGCCGGAGATGGCTATGTCAGTGTTTTTGATGAAAACGGAAACTTCCTGAGTCGCTTCGCTTCCGCTGGGACGTTAAACGCGCCTTGGGGAGTTGTGCAGGCTTCGGCTAATTTTGGCATGTTCAGCAACGACATTCTCATCGGCAATTTCGGCGACGGCACCATCAATGGCTTCGACAGCAAGGGAAACTTCCTTGGCCAACTCGAAGATCAGACCGGTGCGGTGATTTCGAATGGGGCGCTCTGGGGCATGGTTTTCGGCGCAGGCGGGACGGGCGACCCTGACACGCTGTACTTCACCGCCGGTTTTGCCGCTGGAGGCCACGGTCTGTTCGCTGCGCTGGCGGCCGCCACGCAACCAACCACTGACTTTTCGCTCGCCTCCTCAGCGCAAACCGGCACGCTCACGGCGGGCGGGTCGATCAACTTCACGCTCACGGTAACGCCGGCCAACGGTTTCTCCAACCTGGTGACCTTTTCATGCGTAGCTCCTACGGGAATCACCTGCGCCTTTAGCCCGACTTCGGTGACTCCGGCAGGGGCGGCGGCGACTACCACTCTGACTGCGACGGCTGCCGCTCCGTCGGGCACTCAGCCCTATGCCTCGCCCAAGCGGATGGCGATGGCGCTCACGGGACTGGGTGTGTTTGGCTGCTTCTTTGCAGGCGCGGGCGCGAGTCGCCGACGATTGCTCTCGCTGATGCTCTGTGGATTCGGCAGCCTCCTGATTGCGGGAACGCTGATCGTTTCGACAGGATGCGGCAGTTCGGGCAGCGCTAGCCCGATGAATCCTGCGGCGGCATCCATCGTAGTTACTGCGCAATCGGGAGCGATCACGCAGATGACCACAATTACTCTCACCGTGCAGTAGAACAAGGTTTGTATCATCAATGGGTCAGCATCGGTCGGCGGTCGGGGCAGGGGCTGATCGATAAGATCGATCGGGGAAGGGAGCGGAGCCGTGCGACGGCTCCGCTGCTTTTTTGCACGCTTCTTGCGCCGGACAGTCCTGCCTCGGCATCACGGAACCAAAGCTGCGATTGACGGGAAACACGGCGAGCGCCAGACTGAAATAGCATGGCAAAAATTCGAGTGGGCATCCTCTTTGGCGGACGCAGCGGCGAGCATGAAATCTCGTTGCTTTCAGCGGCGTCGGTTTTGAATGCAATCGATAAGACGAAATACGAAGTGGTGCCGATCGGTATCACGAAAGATGGCCGCTGGCTCACGGCGGAGCACGCCGAGAGACTGTTGAAGGGGAACGCGGGCGAGGGTGGCCACGCTGCATCGTCGCAACTTCGGGCGGGTGATCCCGAAGCCACGCCGGGAGCAGCCGTGCTGGCGACGGGCGCGTCTGTCGTCGTTCCTCCAGAGCCGGCGCGACGCGGCGCGGGACTTGCGCCGTTCCAGACCGAAGTGCAGTCCGATGCGGGTCTGCGGCGCGCTTCGGATCGCGCCATCAACGTGGACGTAATTTTCCCGGTGTTGCATGGAACCTTCGGCGAAGACGGGACCATTCAAGGCCTGTTCGAACTCGCCGACATCGCCTACGTGGGAGCCGGGGTGCTCGGCTCTTCCGCCGGCATGGATAAAGACATCATGAAGTCATTATTCCGCGCGGCGGGATTGCCGATCGTGAAACACGTCACCGTATTACGCAGCCAATTCGAAGGCGAGCTTAAACAGGTGCGGAAGCTGGTTGAGAGCAAGCTGAAGTATCCCGTGTTCGTGAAGCCCGCGAATCTGGGATCGTCGGTAGGAATCTCGAAGGCGCACGATCACAAGGAACTCGGCCCGGCCATAGCCGAGGCGGCAAAGTTCGACCGCAAGATTGTGGTTGAGGAGGGCGTGGGGGGAAAGAAAAATAAAGCGCGCGAGATCGAGTGTGCCGTGCTCGGTAATGACGATCCTAGGGCGTCGATTGCCGGAGAGATCATTCCCTGCAAAGAATTCTACGACTACGAGGCTAAATATCTGGTCGATGGTTCCGAAGGGGTGATCCCCGCGAAGATCACGAAAACGGAGATGAAGACGGTGCAGAGGTTGGCCATCGCGGCATTTCAAGCCGTCGATTGCACCGGCCTGGCGCGCGTCGATTTTCTCATGGAACCGAAATCGCGCAAGATTTTCGTCAACGAAATCAACACCATGCCTGGTTTCACCGCGATCAGCATGTATCCGAAGATGTGGGCGGCATCGGGCGTGTCGTATCCGGAGCTGATTGACCGGCTAATCCAGTTAGGAATCGAGCGCCACGAAGATAAGAAGCGGAATCAGTATAGCCGCTGAAATTTGCCTATCCAGAATCGCATTTGGCGTCTCAGCAGTTGCATCGACCAGTTAAGACAGCGGCTCCTGCCAATTCCCCTGTAATATGGATGCAGAAGCGAGAATGACCCTGCGAATCGCGGTCCTCTCTCTCCTAAGAATCAGGGCAGGCGCCCCAAAGCCGCCGATCAACAAGCAACCGGGAGACAACATGGCTCAGACTCACTACAGCAGCAAGACGAAACGGCGCCCGAAGAACAGCAAACGTAAGGACCCCTCTGCGGCCACGATGGCGGCGTTGCGCCAACTGGAAGCAGCCGCCAAAAAGTAGGCGGGGCGGACCAGTATCCGCCGGCCCGCTCGCGTGAAGGCAGCCATCATCAACAACCTGGGCTCGCGGCGGAATCGGATACAACAGCTTTCTTTAGCGGAATCTATTCTTCACACTCATTTTTCTTTACACCATTGACTGGACAAACACTTACCAGCGGCCCGAGAATAGTCGTCGGACGCAGCAGTCTGGCAAATAGGGGGGTCGACAGTGAAAAAGTCTCGCGCCTCATCGTTCGCGCTTTATTCCGGATTAACGCTCATGCTTGCCTTGAGCATTGTGCCCCCTCTGATGATGGCGCAGGATCCGCCGCCTATCGTCGGAGACTGGAGCGGAACTTTGAATCCGGGCGGCCGGCCTAAGAAGCACATTGTCGTGCACATCTCAGCGGCGCAGGACGGGACTCTGAGTGGCACGATCGACTACCCTGACCAGGACGTTTCCGGCACTGTCATCACCGCCATTACCTATCGGAAATCTACTCTGCACTTCGAAAGCACTCCCAGCCTGACGGTCTATGACGGGACCATGAACCAGGACAAGTCAAGCATCACGGGCACGATGAAGCAAGCGAGTGAAAGCCTGGATCTCGTCCTTAGAAAGACGCCTTAAAAGAAAGACGCCTTAAAACCTTGTCGCAGAAATCGCGAACAGAGCGCCGGGAAAAAGTGTCTGCGCACGGCAGCCCCCCAGGGAAATAGTGCTCCTTCCAATCGTGTTTGTTTTGTCTCAATCGGACCACGCGACGTTCGGGCAAACGCGTTCGAGCCGGCAATCTCTCATCCCCGACTTGCCGCTATACTAGTTTTTGCCGTGCCACGGCTCACCGGAGAGGCCATGTCGAGTTTAAAGGAATTTCAATGCGAGATTTGCGGGATTGTCAGCGAGAATCCGCTCCACTGGTATGTGATCGAGTGCGGGGATCAAAAGCTCGCGGTGATCAAATGGGATTTGACCGCCGCCATGAGCCCAAGCGCGCGGCATTTCTGTGGCGAAGCTCACGCCCAGGTGTATATCAGCCGCTGGTTTGAATCTGTGTGCTCGCCGCCCAAAGCCGCTTTCAGGGCTTCTTAAGAACATGCCCCGCGTTGTCAGATAAAATTTCCTGCCTCCCAGTCTGCAGCCCTTGAGTGCCAATCGCACCTAGCGGAAGCGCAGATAGCCCCAGCGATCCGGGACGTGCATGTCGATGACGCCTTGCGGTGACCAGACCCAGTTGTCTTCCTTTGGCTGGTCGGCCTTCCATTCCACGCGGCTGAAGTTAATGCGCCACACGGTGCCTGCATGAGGCGGAGGCACATGCTGACGTGAGTTGAAAGCGTTCAAGGGATAGGCAATCTCGAGTGTCCATCCCTGGTCATTATCTTTTGGATTATTGAGTGTTCCCTGCACCGCTACGGCGGTCTTCAGGTTGATAATGTCCCAGCTGTTGTCGGGCTCGCCGTTTTCGTTGTAGGGCTTGTTCAGGAAAAGATCCCAGCCAGTGTTCAGCGCGTTCATCTCGAACTCGAAGTAGCTTTTCGTTTTGGGAAGCGGCTTGATAAAGACCTCGAAGTCATTGTCGTGAAAGATCACGGAGTCATGCTTGAGCAGCGTGGCGGTTACATTCGGTTCCTGCAACTCGGCCGCGATGTAGAGATACTTGTCGTCCCAAAGCATTTTTACCCGTGTGCGAAAGCGCGGGATCGGCTTGGCCGAACCTTCGATGTCGACGAAGTCGGAGGTCCACGGCGCCTTCTGCCAGGCAGAGTCATCCAGCTTTCCGTCAATATGGATCGGTGTGGTGGCGCGGTAACAGTCGTATGAGAGGGGCGCTGGTTGGGTATGCTGTGCGGACGCGGCAAAAGTGACTGCCGATGCCAAGCCGAACATGGTGAGGAGTCGGGTCATCGTGGCCTCTGGTTGCATCTTGTAGCATTTTGACGGCGGATGGCAAACGCAGGGGTAGCGCAGCGGCGATATCTCAGCAGGTGTAGGCAAAAAAGAGGCGGGCGATCTCCGCGGCGAGGAAATCGCCCTTGACAGACCAAGCAGTCGGTTGTAGTATCTGAATCCAAGTTTGCTTTTTACTAAGCAAGCTGGAATTTCATGCAGAGTGGCTGAGGGACGAGCCCTAGGACGCCACGGCAACCGGGTGGGGATCATATATCTCTATCGCAGGTGCCAACTCTCGCCCGGTAACGGGGACCATGAGATTCGGGTAAGCGAAATTTGATTCGCGTTTCCCGAGCCTCTTTTCCCATTCGGAAAAGGGGTTTTTGTGTTAACTGGGTGTTTTTACCCGGCTCGTCCCGCAGTCACAGAAAGAAGTTGCAGGATGAGCACGTTTACGTCTACACACGAGCTCCGCTGCCGCGAATGCGGCAAGACCTGGGGCAACCAGCCGCGTAGTATCTGCGAAGATTGTTTCTCTCCCCTCGAAGTCACCTACGATTACGATTCGATTCGCGCGCACATTTCGCGCGATGTGTTTGCCTCGCGCGCGCCCAACATGTGGCGGTATCGCGAACTACTGCCGCTGCCGGCTGGGTATCAGCCCTCCCTCTCTGTCGGATTTACTCCGCTGGTCAGCGCCCCGCGGCTCGGCGATAAGATCGGATCACGTAGGCTCTTCGTCAAAAATGACGCCGTTTGCCTGCCCACTCTGAGCTTCAAAGACCGTGTGGTTGCGGTTGCATTGGCCAATGCTCGCAGCTTCGGGTTCGATACTGTCTCTTGTTCTTCGACCGGGAACCTCGCGAACTCGGTAGCGGCGCAAGCGGCTCGTGAAGGGTTGAAGGCCTGGATTTTTATTCCTTCTGACCTGGAACCCGCGAAGATTCTCGGCACGCAAGTGTTTGGTGCGGAGCTGGTGCGTATCAATGGCAGCTACGATCATGTCAATCGTCTGTGTTCGCAGATCGCCGATGAACATCGCTGGGGATTTGTGAATGTCAACCTTCGTCCCTATTACGCTGAAGGCTCGAAGACGGTGGGTTATGAAATTGCTGAGCAATTGGGCTGGCGCTTGCCCGATAACGTCGTGGTACCGATGGCGGGCGGGTCGTTGATTACTAAAATCAAGAAGGCGTTTGATGAGCTGATTCTTCTGGGATTGGTCGATCCGAAGCCGGTGAAGTTCTTTGGCGCGCAAGCTACGGGATGCTCGCCGATTTCTACGGCGATCAAGCAGTACAGTTCCGAGATCGAGCCGCAGCGTCCGAAGACGATTGCGCGGTCGCTCGCAATTGGCAATCCGGCCGACGGGCATTACGCGCTAAAAGCCATCACGAAGAGCGGCGGATGGTCGGAAGATGTTTCCGATCCGGAGATTGTCAGCGGCATTCAATTGCTGGCGGAGACTGAGGGCATCTTCACCGAGACCGCGGGTGGCGTGACGGTTGGAACTGCGCGCAAGCTGGTTCAGCAGGATCGCATTCTACCTGATGAAACGACCGTACTCTGCATCACCGGCAACGGGCTCAAGACCACTGACGTGCTGGCGGACAAGTATCAGACTGAAACGGCGATCGCTCCGAAGCTGGCCGAGTTTGAGGCTTATTTGGCTTCGAAATCGAATGCGTTGCCGGCGGCTGAGACGGTGGCGGCCGGCGTTGGTCGGTGACACAGTCATGGGTCGATCGCTCGTTCGTCGTTGGTCTTTCGCGGGTTCGTTGGTTCACGACTCAAGACTAACGACCAAGGACAAGCATTTTGCGGGCTTTTCGCCCGGGAGGTTTCGATGAGCATTACCGTTCAAATTCCTACAGCCTTGCGCCGCCTTACTTCCGGGACGCCGCGCGTGGTTTGCTCGGCGGCGAATCTCGGCGAATTATTCGCGGAGCTCGACTCGCAGTTTCCCGACTTGAAGCCCCATCTGCGGGACGAAGCGGGAGAGGCACGGCGCTTTCTGAACATCTATGTAAATGAAGAAGACATTCGCTTCCTCGGCGGCGCGTCCTATTCGTTCCAGGACGGCGACGAAGTGTTGCTGGTGCCTTCAATCGCGGGCGGGTCGCGATAGCGATCTCGGGCTCGTCGACTGCCTCCTGTTTATGTCGCCCCATGTTGCGCGTTGCGCACGTCAAGGCCTGGCATGGTGTCGTCCATAGCGCGACGGCCTGGGTTTTTACATTCTTGCATGGCGTTATCTTTATCTTTCCGATCGTCATCTTTCCGATCGTCATCTTTTCAATCGTCGACTAACTGTTTTACTTTCGGCTTCTGGTAGGTGCCGCTCCGGGTTCGGGGTGGCTTGGTCTGGCCATATCGTCGCTTCTGTCCGGTATCGCTCATGCCTATCAGGGCCGGGGTGGAATCGTAGGCGCGAGCGTGCTTGGGATCGTGTTTGGGCGGAGTGTTTTGTCATGTCTGGCAGCTTGCATCTTGGGCAGATACTTCATACAGCCTTCGACCTCAAGAAGGGGTCGGCCCTGGGGAAAATCGCCCTCCGCCTGAATTCCGCGCCTGACGGCTAGCCCGCATCGCTTCATTGGCATTTGCGGTACTTTCCGTCTTTCTCCGTAACATAGATCCGTCCGACATCTTCCATCCAATATTTTCTGCGCTCGGTCGTCTACATAGATGGACGAGTTTCTGGGAACATATGGGGGCGACGGCTGCAGTCGTGCTACAATCTAACTAACTGGTTAATTATATGAAAGCATCTGGCATTGCACGTCGTCGCGTTCGCACACGGCCCGTGTCGGGACGGTTGCGGGAGCATCGTCTCGGCACCCGTGGACAGCCGGCGGAGAGCCGGGCGGCCATCTTGAAGGCGGCGGTGGCGGAGTTTGCCGAGTATGGGATTGCTGGGGCTCGTACGGACGCAATCGCCAAGTCGGCGCATGTCAATAAGGCACTGCTTTATTACTACTTTAAAGATAAGGACGCACTGTACGAAGCGGTGCTCGATCATGTGTTCGGCGGCTTGCGGGAGCGAGTGATGCCGGTGCTCGAGAGCAAACTGCCGCCGCGCGAAAAGATTCTGCAATACCTGGGGACTTATTTCGATTACATCGCGGCGAATCCGCGATTTCCGCGAGTGGTGCAGGGGGAGTGGGTGCGGTCGGGCAATGGCGCCGCTCGCATGCAACGAATTGCCCAAGAATATTTCTGTCCGATCTTCGAGAAGCTGGGCGGGGTGTTGCGGGAGGGGATTCGCGCGGGAGAATTCCGGGCGGTGGATCCGATGGATTTTCTGCCTTCGATGGCGGCGGTGATTGTGTTTTATTTCACCTCAGCTCCGCTGATGAAAATGCTGATGAAGATCGACCCTTTGTCGCCGGCGCGGATTCGCCAGAGGCGAGCATTTGTATTGGATTTTATTTCAGCGGCACTGTTCGTCAAGTGAGCATCGACGCGGCATGACACGGAGAACAATTTAAGAGCTTTTACCACGGGGAGCACGGAGGGATAAAGGGGAATTTTCCGCCTCCGACTTTTCTAGAGGGTAAGGAGATTGGCAATGAATGCTCGCAATAAATTTTTAATCGTGCTCGGAATCATTCTGGTGATTTCTTCGGCGTATTACTTTTTTTCTACTCCTGGCGGGAAGGATCTCGTCCTCGTGGGGACGGTAGACGCCAACCAGATCGTGGTCAGCCCGCAGATTCAGGGGAGAATTTCGAAACTGCTGGTCGAGGAAGGAACGCAGGTGAAGCAGGGAGACCTGATTGCGCTGCTCGATCCTTCGGAGTTGGAGGCGGAAGAACGCGCGGCGGCGGCCACGATCACGAGTATGCGGTCGCAGATGAGTGCCAATGAATACACGCGGCAGTCGACCAAGGGATCGACGTCGAGCGACGTGGAAAATTCGCAGGCGAAACTGGCGGCCGCGCGGGCGCAGCTGTCGCAGGCGGAAGCTACTTTGACGCGTGTCGAGAGCGACAGTCGACGAACGATTGGATTAGCGCAAGCAGGAGTGGCGTCGGATCAGGACCGGGTGCAAGCGGAGATGAATTTGAAGGCGCAAGAGGCGAGCGTCCTGGCGCTCAGAGAGCAAGTGTCGGCGGCGCAGGCGGATTTGAATTCGTCGATTGCGCGGACGAATCAGGCTACGGCGGCACAGAGTACGGTGGCGTCGACGCGAGCGCAAGTGGAGAACGCGGTGGCGCAGTTGAGGGAAGCGGAAGTGCGCCTCGGATACACGAAGATCTATTCGCCGGTGACAGGGACGGTGCTGGTGCGAGCGGCGCGCGAAGGTGAAGTGGTGAGTTCCGGGCAGGCGATCGTGACCGTGGTCGATTTTACGGACACCTGGGCGTTCGCGGCGATTCCGGAGACCGATGCCGATCATATTGGGTTGGGTGACACGCTGCGTGTGCGACTGCCGGGAGGGACGATCGTTCCGGGCAAAATCTTCTATAAGGCGGCGGAGGCGGATTTCGCCACGCAGCGGGATGTCGGTCGCCGGAAACGGGATATACGGACGATTGCTTTGAAGGTGCGGCTGGAAAATCCGAAGGGCGCCTATGTGCCAGGCATGACGGCGGAGGTGCTGGTGGCTCCTGAGCAGCTAAAGAACGATGCGCCCAGAAGCGCAGAAGCGGCGGGGAAGCCATGAACGTAGAGACGAACAAGCCGAATGGCGGAGAAATTTCCGCTTCGGAGCTGAACTTACGAAGCGAGATTGCGGCCGATGCTCCGAATGCGATCGAGGTGGACCACATCATCAAGCGCTATGGCGAGTTCACAGCGGTAGACGATATTTCCTTTGAGGTGAAAGAAGGAGAAATTTTCGGGCTGCTGGGGCCGAACGGCGCGGGCAAATCTACGTTAATTCGGATGATGACCACGCTGATTCCAATCTCTGGCGGGGTGGCGCGGGTGGCGGGACATGATGTGGCCCGCGATCCCGATTCGGTGCGGCGAACCATTGGCGTGATTCCACAGGCTTTGACCAGCGACCTGGACTTAACAGTAGAAGAGAACCTTAACATTTATGCCAAGTTATATGACGTCCCTACCAAACGCCGCAAGGAGGCAATCGCCGAGTTACTGGAGATGGTAGATCTTACGAAGTGGCGAGGGGCGCAGACTAAAACCTTATCGGGCGGCATGCGACGGCGATTGGAGATTGCTCGGGGATTGGTGCATAGTCCCAAGATTTTCTTTCTGGACGAACCCACTACGGGACTCGATCCCGTGTCGCGCGTGGCAGTTTGGGAAATGCTGACGAACATCAAGGCAAAACGGAAGCTTACCGTGCTCATTACCACGCATTACATGGACGAAGCGGACCGGCTGTGTAATCGGATCGCCATTGTGGACCACGGGAAACTGGTGGCCTTGGATACTCCGGAGGCGTTGAAGGCGAGCGTGCCGGGATCGAATGTGATTGAAGCGCACTTCGAGCGTCCCCCGGCAGGTTGGGAAGAGCGGTTGAGGAATTTGCCGGAGGTGACGTCGGTGCAGAACGAGAGCGCGGGAATGTTCCGGGTGCTAACGGCGAATGGGTCGCGCACGACAACCGATCTGGTGGGGATGGCGGTGAATGCTGGGGTAGCGGTGAAGACGCTTTCGGTACAGAACACGACGCTGGACGATGTTTTCGTCCACTACACGGGGCGGCAGTTGCGCGATGAACTCGTGAAAGCACAGGCCTTCACCATGCCGCCGCGGCCGGGGTTGCAGCCATGAACCGGATGATGGCGATTATCGAGCGCGAGATGCGCAAATTTTTCCGGTCGCCGGCGCTGATGATGGCCTCAATGGTAATGCCGCTGGTGCAGCTCATCGTCTTGGGGAATGCATTTGGAGGAAAGATCCGGGACGCAAAGATGGGCGTGGTGGATGAGGATCATGGGACGCAGGCGATCCGAATCCAAGAGGCGTTTGATGCCATACATGCGAATATGCGGACCTTTGTCAGCATCCCCTATGACAATGAGGTGAAGGCGCGGGAGGATGTGCGCAACGGAAAGATTCAGGGAGCGCTGATCATTCCAGCGCAGTATTCGAAGATGGTGTACGAGAAGAATCATCCGCGGATCGCGCTGATCGTGGACAACAGCGACAACGTCATGAGCGGGGCGTTCGAAGACGAAATGACCGCGGTGACGAACTCATTGAACCAGCCGGACGTGTCGCCGCGACTGTTGCAGCAAACGGCGCTGGAGGTGGTGGAGCTCTATCCCTATATCGAGTACATGAAGTATCTGCTGCCGGGGTCAATTACGCTGGCGATGTTCGTATCGGTGATGATCGGCGGGGGAATGCTGTATATCGACGACAAGGCGCGCGGCGTACATGAGGGCTACTTAGTAACGCCCATTACGAAGGCCGAGCTGGTGTTTGGATTAAATGGCGCCGGCGCGATCAAGGCGGTGATGACCGGAGTGGTGATCACAGTAATCGGGTCGCTGCTGGCGGGAGTGGGAACGATATTTAACCCGGGAACGATCCTGGGGCTGATCGTGATGATCGTGCTCACCTCGCTGGCATTCAATACGATGATGTTCTTGTTGATGGTGCGGATTGAAGACCCATTGGTCCCGCGGGCGATGTTTGGAATTCTGAATACGCTGCTATTTTTTCCGAGTGGCGCGATTTATCCGGTGGATGCATTTCCGGGATGGCTGAAGGCGATTGCAAGGGTGGATCCGTTTACCTATGCGGTGGACGGCTTCAAGTCGCTGCTGCTGAAAGAAACGGGGCTGGGACCGATTGTTCCGGACATGATCTATCTAACGATATTTGCGGTGGTGACGCTGGCGCTGGCGGTGCCATTGTTCAAGCGTACGCTGTAGCGGCAGTTCACAGTCAAGACGCCGATGGCGCCGAAAGAAACTACCTCAAGAGTTAGGACTGACCTAATGCGAAACAGGGAGTCCGTGAAACGAAGTGTCAAAGCGGGGACTCCGTGCGAAACTGGGACACATGAAAGTTGTTGCTGTGATTCCGGCACGGCTGGCCTCCACGCGCTTGCCTCGCAAGATGCTGCGTGAGATCGCTGGCGTCCCGTTGCTGGCCAGGGTGTATCGGGGAGTGTGTAGGTGTTCATCGGTCGGTGAAGTTATTGTTGCCACGGACTCCGATGAAATCATGCGCTTTTGCGAGCAGCAAGGCTTTGTCGCGCGTATGACCTCGGTGGCGCATCGGTCGGGCACCGAACGGGTGCATGAGATCTCGGCCACGATTCCGGCAGACGTTTATTTGAATGTTCAGGGGGATGAGCCCCTTACTCGGCCCGAGCATATCGAAAGCCTGATCGCGGTAATGCAGGGTGCGGGAGTTGAGGTCGGGACGCTGAAGACCCCGGCCGCCGAGGTTGACGTCAACAATCCCAGCGCCGTCAAGGTAGTGGCGGATTTGGACGGGCGAGCGTTGTATTTTTCAAGGGCGACCATTCCGCATGATCGCGATGGCGCGTGTCCGCCATACTACAAACATCTTGGGTTTTATGGTTATCGCAAGAAGGCCCTGGACAGGTTTGTGGGCTGGCCGGAGTCTTCCCTGGAGCGCAGCGAGCGGCTGGAGCAGCTGCGTTTTCTTGAGAACGGAGTTCCGATTTACGTCGGCGAAACCCCGTTTGACACCGTGGGTGTGGATACCGAAGAAGACGTGCGCAGAGTGGAAGAAATTTTACGCCTGTAATGGCGGGCCGCACTTCAATGCAACTTCGCCCAGGCGGCGGCAGCGGCGACTCGTTTTCCGATCGCAGGATGGGAGTGGAGAAGCCACTCGACCCAGCGTGAGGGAGTTTTTTCGGCAAGATTCTGCTCGGCCAGCTTATTCATCGACGAAATGAATGGTTCGACATTGGCTATGGACTGGAAGCAGTAACGGTCGGCCTGTCGCTCGTTGAAGCGGGAGTAGGCATTGAGCGCCGGCATCAGCAAAAACGACAAAACCGTCGAAACCAGAATCAGCAATGGCAGATTGGCAAAATCGGACATGGTCTCGAACATGTTGCGGCGTTCGACGGCATAGCGCAAAACTTCGTTCGCCAGCCAGAACCCGAAGAGCGTGATTCCCGCCTGCACGAAAATGCTCTTCAGGATGTGCCGGTGCACGTGGTGCCCGAGTTCGTGGGCAAGCACAGCCTCGATTTCGTCGTCGGAGTAATTGTCCAGTAGAGTGTCGGCGAGAATGATGCGGCGGGTTGCGCCGAGTCCAGTCAGCGCCGCGTTGGCCTTCTTGCTTTTCTCGGAAAGGTGCCATTTATAAACCCCGCGAACTCGCGTGCCCGCGCGTTCGCTCAGCACGATCAGACGGCGCTTGAGTTCCTCGTTTTCCAGCGGCTCAAATTTATAGAAAATCGGAAACAGCACAACCGGCGCGAGTTGAGCGAGCAGGACCACGAGTCCGAGGAAAACAGCCCAGGCAATCAGCCACCAGTGCTCCGGGCTCTGACGTATGAGCAAGTAGAGCAGTTCGACCACAATCGTCGCCATGACCAGGCTGATGAGCAGACCCTTGAACTCATCCCAGATCCAGGAGCGAAATCTCTGGTTGGATAGGTTATAGCGGTGCTCGAGTCGAAAGCCGTAGTACTCGAACGGAGTTCCTATCAACTTACTGGTCAGCATCAGCATCAGGACGTAGAGAAAAACGGCGAATGGGTAATTCTGAGACGCGCCGCGCTCCGCCAAATCGCGCAGCGTCCCGGTCCATCCGGAGGCCAGCAACACGACGAGCAGTCCGAAACCCATGGCGAAATCAGCAACACCCAGCCATCGCTTGATGCGGTTGTAGCGGCGCGATTCGGGAGAATCAGCGAGAATCGGTATCGTTTCTGTGGCGGCCATGATCGTGAGTATGATCACTATCCTATCGTGTTCCGCGACTGGACAGGATGCGAAAGTGCCGACAGCGGAAGCTCTCAGATTTTCGGATCTAGACGGTTCGCTTCGGACCGTTGAATCAAGAACGAAGGATTGCAACGAGATTGTCTTTTTATTGATTCTTCATGTCTGGGCGATTCTTGCGCTTCAGCCGTTCGCTCTCTCCGCCACCAGCATGGACTGCAAAATCTGATCCGAGACTTCTTTGACCGCACCGGGCGAGTGAGACAGAAACAGCGTGTTGGTTTTGTCGCTCTCGCCAATGGACTTCAGGGTATCGAAATATTGTGTGACCATCACCAACTGCATGACTTCTTTCGCGGACGCACCTTCCACCCCCTTCTGGAATTGTTCGATCGAGACTTGCAGGCCTTCGATGATAGCCTTCCTTTGATTCGCGATTCCCTGTCCCTGCAGAGCCTTGCTTTCCGCTTCGGCTTCAGCCTTCTTGACCACCAGAATCTTCTCCGCTTCGCCCCTGGCGTTGGCGGCCACCTGTTCGCGCTGGGCCGCGTTGATATCGTTCATGGCCGACTTCACTTTGCCATCGGGAACAATATCGGTGACCAGCACATTGACGATTTCGTATCCGAATGTCGCCATGTCCGCATCCAGTTCCTGCTTGACCGCCGCGGCGATACTGGATTGCGACGCGAACACTTCGTCGAGCGTCATTCCCGGGACATGCCCCAGGATCACTTGCTCAACATAACTCTTGATCTGCGCTACCGGATCGGACAGCTTGTAGTAGGCGTCGTAGACTTTTTCCGGGCGAACACGATTCTGCACCGAAATCGGAATGGTGACGAAGACGTTGTCTTTGGTCTTGGTCTCCATGGTCAGAGTGATCTGATTCACACGCAGACTCACCGTGCCCGCGACGGTATCGAAGAACGGCCGCTTCCAGTTCAATCCCGGCTCGGCGACCCGAAGGAATTTGCCGAATCGCGTGATCACCGCGACCTCGGCCGTGCGCACGGTGAAAAAGCTACCCAGAATCAGATAGAGGACGATGAACGCCACGATCACAAACGCAATCCAGTACTGTGCTTCCATTCGGCTCCCCTTCGTTGCTTCTTGTTGCAGCAAGTCAGGATTATATCCCTCGGGTGCGATTGCAGCGCGTGCAGGTCCTGTGCTCGGTATGTAGCCTGCGTCTAACTCTGGCGGACGAATCGCTCGCCTCTCTCCAGAATTTCTTCGACCAGTTCGGGCGTGGCCGCTTCTACATAACATCGCAACATGCGTTCGGTACCGGAGGCACGGAACAGTACCCACGCATCGGCGCCGTTGCCGTGTTTGGGAGCATCGAGGTAACACTTGGTGCCGTCGCGATCTTCCTTGCGGAGGATGGCATAAGTCCCGAGCTTCGTCATCTGTGGATCGGCGGCGCGGCGGATGGCGCTGTTCTTCATCTCATCGGAAATGTGCAGATCGCGCCGGCCGTAATAGTGTGCGCCGAATTCACGTTGTAGATCGGCGACCAACTGGCCGAGCGGCTTCTTTTCTTCCGCCATAACATTTGCCAGCAGCAGCGAGTTGAGAATGCCGTCGCGTTCCGGGAGAAAACGGCCGTATCCGATACCACCCGACTCTTCTCCGCCGATCAGAATCTCGTGGTCCATCATTAGATCGGCAACGTACTTGAAGCCGATGTTGCACTCGTACAGCTTGCGGCCATGCTTCGCGGCGATGCGGTCCATCATGCCGGTGGTGTTGAAGGCGCGCACCACATCCCCCGGCCACTTCTTGTACTGCAACAGCCAGTACAACAGAACGCACATGCACTTGTGCGAATCGACGAAGCTTCCGTCCTCCGCCACAGCACCGATGCGATCGGCGTCGCCGTCGGTAACCAGGCCGGCATGACATTTTTCTTTCACCACGGTTTCCTGCAGCAACGCTACATGCGGCAGGATCGGTTCGGGGTTAATGCCCGGAAATAGCGGATTCACTTCCTGACGGATCGCCACATAACCGATGCCGTGTGCATCGAATATTTTCGTTAGAACTCCTCGGCCGGAGCCGTACATGGAATCGATGGCAAACTTGAAATTTGCGCGGCAAATGAGGTCGAGATCGGCGAACCCGGAAACCGCTTCGATGTAAGCGGGCTTCAAATCTACTTCCTCGATTTTTGCTTCGTGGCCGCTGGATATCACGTCCGCACCCAGTTCATCTTCAATCAATTTCATGATGGCGGGCGTGGCCGATCCTCCAAACTTTGCTTTGAACTTCACGCCGTTCCAGTTCCACGGATTATGGCTGGATGTAACCATGACTCCGCCGGCTGCTCCCAGCCTTTTGACGTTGTAAGAAACTGTGGGCGTTGGCACGTAGTCGTTGGCGAGCAATACGCGGACGCCCGCCGCGGCGATGACTTCAGCGACAATACGAGCGGCGCGGTCCGACAGGAAACGCGTGTCATAGCCAACAACGACGCCCACGCCGAGAGCAGTGGCCTCGTGCTTAACCACGTAGTTAGCGATGGCAGCGGCCACGAGACGCACGTTATCGAAGGTGAAGTCCTCGGCGATCAGGCCCCGCCAACCGTCGGTTCCGAATTTGATTTGGCTCATGGCAGTTTGTCGTTGGTCAAACCAACTTGTGCAGTTTCTTTTCGTCCAGATGCTTCACTATTTTTCCAACATCCTGAGACTGGTCGAGCGTTGTGATGAGCAAAGCATCTTCGGTTTCGACAATTACCAGGTTGCTAACACCCACCAGGGCGACAAATTTGCCGGGGACGTGGACATAATTATTGATCGCATTCAGGGCAAATCCGATGGATGCCGAAGCCGGTTTCACGCCGCCAGATTGCGCCTTCGCCACGCGGTGCTCGTGTAGTGCGGTCCAAGAACCGAGGTCGTTCCATCCAAAATCGGAGGGCAGACAGAAGATGCGAGACTGGGCTTCTCCTTTGGCAGAGCGAGGTTCGAGGACGGCGTAGTCGATGCTGATGTTTTCACATTTCGGGTAGAGCTTGCGAAAAGTATCCGAGAACTTGCGCGTGCCATAAGCGGCGGCAATCTTTTCGAGGAGCGGCGCGGTGTTGGGCAGATGCTCACGCAGCGCGTTCGCGAGCGTATCGGCGCGCCAGAGAAACATGCCGCTGTTCCAGAAGTAATTGCCGGCTTCGAGAAACTGCCGGGCTGTCGTAAGGTCTGGCTTTTCGGTGAATCGGCGCACGCGCAGTGAACCATTATGATCCTCGGTTCCTGCTTCGACATAGCCGTAGCCTGTTTCCGCGCGGGTCGGACGGATGCCGAGGACGACGATATTTTCTCCTGCGGCGGCGATCTCGATTCCTCGGCCGAGAGTCGCGCGGTATTGAGTGGGCTCGGCGATCACGTGGTCGGAGGGAAACAGACCGAGTACGGCGTCAGGATCCTGACGAAGCAGAATGAATGCCGCCAAGCCAATGGCCGGAGCGGTGTTGCGTCCGAGGGGCTCAGCAATGATCTGCTTGGCGGGAAATTTTGGGAGCTGACGCAGAATAGCGGCACGCAAGTCGTCATTCGTAATAATCCAGAAACGACCTGGCGCGGCCATGGGCGCCAGGCGCGAGACGGTCTGCTGGATCATGCTGTGCTTGCCGTCGAGCGCGAGCAATTGCTTGGCACGACGCTTGCGGCTTAGCGGCCAGAAGCGTGTGCCCCGGCCCCCAGCGAGAATTACGGGATAGAAGTGCGGGTTCGTCTTCACTGAATAGAAAGCCTACCACTTGCGCGCGAGCGTACGAAACCTCACATGCGCGTGGCGGGCTCAGCCACGGTTCCACTGGGCACCGAAGCCTTAAGGAACTCCAACTGCCACTGCGGGCGAACCGTAAAACTCTGTACGACGGCTGGAACCACGAGAGCGTCGCCTTTAGCGAGCGTCACGGGATCGCGGCCCTGCGCCTCTACAACCCCGCAGCCTTCAACGGCGACCAGTATCTGTACAGAAGATTGGCCCGAGTCATGTTCCCCAGAGGCGGCGGTTGAGAACGCCTGCGGCTCTTTCAATTCGAACAAGTCCACCGCGAAGTAAGGAGCTGCGATCATGGACGAGCGTCGGCTCTTGCCGCCGTTAATGCCGACAGGCGCGGGGCGGATAACTTTGCCAGAAGCATTGTGCTCTTTGACTGAGGCCAGACCGCGCTCGAGATGCAGGGGGCGCGGGCGTCCATAGTCGTAGAGGCGATATGTGGTATCGGATTGCTGCTGCGTCTCCACGATAACGGCACCGGGGCCGAGCGTGTGGACTGTGCCGCCGGCCACGTAAATCATCTCGCCCTGATAGACGTTGATCCAATTCAGCAGGTCCTCGGCACGGTTCTCGCGAATGGACTGTTCGAATCGAGCGGTCGTCACACCCGGCATTAATCCGAGCGCAATCTTAGCTCCGGGCTTGGCGTGGGCCACATACCAGCATTCGGTCTTGCCCCAAGGCTCGCCGAAGCGCTGCGCCATTGCGTCGTCGGGATGCACTTGGACGGAAAGTTTTTCTTCGGGAAAAAGAAATTTAAGCAGCAAGGGAAAACGCTGTGGAACGCGCGCGGCTGTGCCCACAAGATCGGTGCCGAATTCCCTGCTCAGCTCTGCCAGCGTGCGTTTTGCCAGCGGACCGTTGGTGACCACGCCATCGTCGCCTGTGAGCCACGCTTCCCCGATGCGCTCGTTGAATTTGGCATTGGGGTAAATGGCAGAGAGATCGAGCGTCCCCCAGGGGCGCGGATCGAAGGCGGGCGACATCAGGAGTGGGTAGAGTTGGGTCATTGGAACATACTTACAGTCCGCCGAAGAACTTGCGCATGCGCTCCAGTGCCTTGTCGAGATTTTCCATCGAAGTCGCGTATGAAATGCGGACGTGCTCGGTTGTGCCGAAGCCTTCTCCCGCAACAGTTGCAACGTGCGCCTGGTGCAGCAATCCGTGTGCAACGTCAGCTCCCGAGTTCATCCCGCTCTTGCCGAAAAATGCAGACACGTTCGGATAGGCGTAGAACGCCCCTTCCGGCATCGTGCACTTCACGCCCGGAATCGACTGCAGGCCACGCACAACGTGGTCGCGCAGTTTGATGTATTCCGCGCGCATTTCTTCCACGCACTGCTGCGAGCCGTTCAGCGCCGCGACGGCTGCTTTCTGCACAATCGACGTTGGATTCGAAGTCGACTGGCTCTGTAGCTTCTGCACCGCGCTGATCACCGGCGCTGGGCCCAGCGTGTATCCCAGGCGCCAGCCGGTCATGGCATAAGTCTTCGAAAGCGAGCCAACCACCAGAAAGCGGTCGCGATATTCGTTCAAGGATCCGACGGAGAAATTTTTGCTGGTGTAATTGAGATACACATAACACTCGTCGGAAATCACCCAGATGCCGCGCGCGTGCGCCAGTCGTACGACCGCGGTCATGTCGTCGGGACTCATCACCGCGCCCGAAGGATTTGAAGGCGAGTTCAAGATAATCAGTTTCGTCTTGGGCGTGATCAGTCGCTCTACCATCTGCGCGGTGACGCGGAAACCTTGCGACCTGTCGGCCTCGAGCAGCACACAGTCGCCGCCTACGTAGTTCACCATGTCCTTAAAAGAGACCCAGTAGGGAACGGGCAAGATCACTTCGTCGCCGTGGTCTACGAGCACCGAAATGACATTGAACAGCGCGTGTTTGCCTCCGACCGAGGCGCATGTTTCTTCACGCTTATAGCCGGAACCGAAATCAGTTGCGTGACGGCGAATGACGGCGTCCTTGAGTTCAACCGTGCCTCCAACCGGTGTGTACTTCGAGAAATTATTCTGGATGGCCGCAATGGCTGCGTCCTTAATGTGCTGGGGCGTCGCGAAATGGGGCTCGCCGGCGGTTAGGTCGACCACGTCAATTCCCTGCTGGCGCAGTTTTTCCGCCTCGGCCACGGCGGCCATGGTGGCAGAAGGTTCGATGCGATTGATGCGTTCGGTCAGGCGGACGGCGTGAGTAACGGGCGTCATTACGGTGCTCATGTTCGTAGCACTCAAGCTTTCTTGATTCTCGACCTCGACTTGCCCTTGCCTTCGGAGGGCGTGTTGTCCGCGAGCCGCTCGCCCTTCTTGAATTTGTGAGCCACATCTATTTTCTCACGAAGCTTCTGCGCGACGAGCTCGGGCACCAGGCAGTCGATCGATCCCCCGAGCTGCGCGACTTCACGCACCAGACGAGAGCTCAGGTACGAGTATTTGTCTGCGGGCATCATGAAAACCGTCTCCAGACCGGGCTGAAGTTTGCGATTCATCAGCGCCATCTGGAGTTCGTACTCGTAATCGCTGACCGCGCGAATGCCGCGCAGAATGGCCCGCGCCTCGACCTTCAGCGCGTAATCGACGGTCAGGCCGTCGAAGGTGTCGATTGTAACGTTTTCAAAGTCGGACGTCATTGCCTCCAGCATCTTGCGACGGTCGGCAAGGCTAAACAGCGGGCTTTTTTCGGGGTTCCGGAGAATGGCGACAACCAACTCGTCGAAGATCTTGCTGCCACGCTCAATCAGGTCCAGATGTCCGTTCGTAGGGGGATCGAACGATCCGGGATAGATAGCTTTCACGCGCTTCAAAGGGCCCTCGGTCGAAGACAAGGTCAAAGGTCAAAAGAAAGGAGGATTGTATGCGGGGGCTGGCGGGGATGGCAATTGGGATGATTCAGCGGGGGGGCGATGGAGGGCCGGAACGTCCCCGGCTCTCCATCGATTGACCAGTTGCCAAGACCGCTACCGTCTTGCTGCCGGCACCTTCACCGTTTCAGGCGCCGCCGTCGGCATCGTCGTCACGCGTCCCTGCGTGCCCGTAGCCTGTGCTGGGACCGCTGCCGGCGCTGGTGTTGGTGCAGATGGAATCAATCCCAGCGCTTTACGCACTTCGGTGTCGAGCTTCGCCATCGTGTCTTTATTTTCTTTCAGGAAGCTACGGGCGTTCTCACGTCCCTGGCCGATGCGCTCGCCTTTGTAGCTGAACCACGAGCCCGACTTCTCTAGGATATTGTTGCTTACCGCCAGATCGATCAAATCGCCTTCGCGCGAGATGCCTTCGCCGTAGAGGATATCGAATTCCGATTCCCGGAACGGCGCCGCCACTTTATTCTTCACGATCTTGACTCTAGTGCGCGAGCCGGTGACCACGTCTCCTTCTTTGATGGCGGCAATGCGGCGGATGTCGATGCGCACCGACGAATAGAACTTCAAAGCGCGCCCGCCGGTCGTGGTTTCCGGATTGCCGAACATTACGCCGATTTTTTCGCGGATCTGGTTAATGAAAATCAGGCAGGTGCGCGATTTGGCAACCGTCCCGGTCAGCTTCCGCAGCGCTTGCGACATCAGGCGGGCCTGCAGGCCCATGTGACTGTCGCCCATTTCGCCGTCGAGCTCGGCCTTCGGGACAAGCGCCGCCACGGAATCGACCACCAGCACGTCAATCGAGTTCGAACGCACCAGAGCTTCGGTAATTTCCAGCGCCTGCTCGCCATAATCGGGCTGCGAGACCAGCAGGTTGTCGACATCCACGCCCAGTTTCTTGGCATAACCCGGATCAAGCGCATGCTCAGCATCGACAAACGCCGCCATGCCTCCAGTTTTTTGCGCTTCGGCGATCACCTGCAGGGCAATCGTGGTTTTGCCGGAAGACTCGGGCCCGAAGATTTCAACCACGCGCCCGCGCGGAAAGCCACCCACGCCTAACGCCGCGTCGAACGAAATTGCGCCGGTAGAAATCACCGCGATGGGAACGATGGCTTCTTTCGACCCCAGCCGCATGATGGACCCTTTGCCAAACTGCTTTTCAATTTGTGCGAGTGCGAGATCGATCGCCTTGACGCGCTCGTTGGTGCGTTCATTGTTGCGATCTTCGGCTCTGCTACGCTCGGTATTCCGTTCTTCGGCCATGGCGGCTGCTCCTGTTTATGAATCTGCAATCTGAGTACAAATCCCCGCAGCCTACACCCTTGGCTGGAGCGTAAAGTGTTGGCTGTCACATCAGTTTTGGCCAGTTTACCATGAAGCGAATAAAAGGCGAAGCACAAAGTTAATGTGGCAGCGATTCCGCAACGGGAGGTTGCGAAGAGGATATACCGGAGTGTTCTGTTGGATTTAGGTATTGATGAGATGAGCTAGGAAATTCGCGTGACGTTTT